>Ga0335071_10000221_pt1 | contig 66840 bp, 60 predicted proteins | sample Lox_Sample_15_FD_206724 | JGI IMG/M metagenome (GOLD analysis project Ga0335071, IMG submission 206724) | Soil microbial communities from Loxahatchee National Wildlife Refuge, Florida, United States - Lox_Sample_1.5 | ecosystem: Environmental > Terrestrial > Soil > Wetlands | place: USA... | reverse complement strand
ATAAATGGCTCTTTGTGAACTTCTACTTTCCCACGCCCTCAAACCCCAAGGGATGGAATCTCCTGAGCGGGCTGAGAGCCTTGCGCGAAGGTGAGAAGCGCGGCTTGGCTGGCAAGAACGGGAAGAAGTGATGTCCAGCGTTCTTTGTCTAAATCGAGGTTCTCGGAAGGATCAGCGACCCCACCTGCCTGGCGGGCGGGCGGGTGTATCGTAGTAGGCGTCCGAGCACAGAACTGAATTCCGGCGATTCGGAGCCGGTCCCCTTGCTCCGCTTTTGCCGCCGCACCACGATCCATGGAAAATCCACGTCTCAGAAAGCAATTTCTCTCCACCGACCTCTCTGTTTTGCTTCTGCTGGCGCTCGGCCGCATCGTGCTGCATGTCGCGACCAACGGACAATACGGTTTTCATCGCGATGAGCTTCTCGCCATCAACGACGCGCGTTACCTCGACTGGGGGTTTGTGGTTTACCCGCCGCTGACGCCTTTTGTGGCCAGGATTTCACTCATGCTTTGGGGGCCTTCGATGGTGGGCCTGCGACTGTTTGCCGATGTGGCCCAGGCGGCGGCGATGGTGTTGACGGGCCTGATGGCCCGCGAGCTGGGCGGCGGCCGGACTGCGCAAATCTTCGCCGCGCTGGCGGCGTTTGCGGCTCCGGTTTCGATGGCCGAGGGTTCGATGTTCCAATACGTCTCCTTCGACTACCTCTGGTGGGTGCTGGCGGCGTATTTCACCGTTCGCCTCTTGCGGTCGGGCGATGCGCGCTGGTGGCTGGCCATCGGCGCAGCGGTTGGGCTCGGCTTTCTCACCAAATACACCATGGCATTCTTTGTCGCGGGAATCCTCTTCGGCGTCGTCTTTACGGATGCGCGGCGATTCCTCAAAAGCGCTTGGTTCTGGTGCGGAATTCTTCTCGCGGCGGCGATCTGCCTGCCGAATTTCATGTGGCAGGTGCATCACCACTTCATCGGGCTCGATTTCCTCAAGCACATTCATGCGCGCGATGTGGGGCGAGGCGAGGCCAAAGGCTTTCTGCCGGATCAACTCTGGGTATGCACAAATATCGTCACCGTGCCCATGTGGCTTGCAGGTTTGTATTTTTGCCTGGTGGCGCGCGACGGCAAGCCCTACCGCATGATCGGCTGGATGTACCTTGTGCCCCTGGCGCTTTTCGTTGTCGCGCGGGGACGCGGCTATTACCTTTCGCCGGCCTATCCTATGCTGCTGGCCGCCGGTTGCGCCTGGGGAGAGAGGTGGCTGGCGACTCAGCCCGCCGGGCGCGCTCGCATCATTCGCAGATCCACCGTTCGTGCGCTGGCGGTGTCGGCGCTGGCTGAGGCTGCGTTGCTGCTTCCGATTGCGCCCGCGGGATCGGCATGGTGGAAGGTTGCCGATAAGGTCAACTCGAACTTCAATGAGGAATTCGACTGGCCGGAGATGGCCGCAAGCGCCGCTCAGATTCGCGACTCGCTCCCGCCCGAAGACCGCAGCAGTTGGGGGATTCTCACAGGCGATGCGGGACAGGCGGGCGCCATCTGGGTCTACGGCGCGCGCTACGGTTTGCCTGAGGCGTTGAGCGGCTCAAACTCGAATTGGCTCCGCGGATATGGGAATCCTGCGCCATCAACGCTGATCGTCATCGGATTTCCTGAGATCGTTACGGGGGCTTTCAAGTCGTGCCAGGTCGCCGGTCACGTAGGGAATCGCTATGGCATTGTGAACTCCGCAATCGGCGACTACACGACGATCTGGGTGTGCAGTAATCTCCGCGAGCCGTGGCCGCTGTTCTGGCAGCAGATTCAATCTTTTGGCTGATGCGGCATCTCCTTCAGCAGACTGGATGAGCCGGCCGGGATTGGCGCACGGCGCGAGAGCTCGCTGAAGCTGTTCTCTCTCAGGCTGAATTCGAACTGGGCCGCTTCCGCAACTCCGGCCGCGTTCCCCTGTAGAATTCAATTGCACTCGATCACCTCAGGCGCGCCCGCTTATCGGCTCTTCATCTGTACGACATCGAATGATTCTTGAGGGTCATTGTTCATGCCGTCGAAGGTTCTTCTCCTTCCGCACTTTTCAGCCTTCCTGCTCTGCGCAGCCTCTCTTTCTGCCCAGACCATCGATCTGCCATCGAGCAAGCAACTGATCGGCGAGGCGCCGGGGCATCCCCAGCGCATCAACGGACTGCCGATGTCGATGGCTGTCTCACCCAAGGGCCGGTATGTTGTCACATTGAACGCCGGGTACGGAACCTATGAATCGCAGTACCAGCAGTCGCTGACGGTTCTCGATACCCAGACTGGCTCGATAACGGATTTTCCCGACGCGCGCACTTCGGTTCGCGAGAAGCAGACGCTCTACTCGGGCCTCGCGTTCAGCCGCGACGGAAGGCACGTCTATGCGAGCATGGCGTCGCTGACCAATCCGGCCGGCGACGGGCAGAAGGCCGTGGGCAGCGGCGTTGCCGTCTACAGTTTCGATGCGGGAAGGATCACACCCGACAGGCTGATTCCGTTGCCTATCGCGCCGCTGCCGCGCGGGCGGAAGACGCGCCTGCCGGAAGGGAAAGACAGCGACAAGGGCCTGCCGTATCCGGCGGCGATCGCTGTGCTCGGCGAATCGGGCCGCGAAAAGCTGCTGGTGGCCGAGAACCTCTCCGACGATGCCGTACTGGTGGACGCAGCAAGCGGCGCCATCGAAAGGCGGTTCGACTTATCCGAAAGTGACGCCGTGCCGGCAACCTTTCCTGTTGCTCTGGCCGTCACGAAGGACGGCCGCCGCGCTTTTGTTGCGCTGTGGAATGCATCGGAGATCGTCGAGCTCGATCTTGCACGCGGCGCAGTCGGACGCAAGCTGGCTCTGCTGAAGCCGGCGAGCGCGGTCGCGCCGGGAACACATCCCTGTGCGCTGGAATTTTCGCCGGACCAGTCGGCACTTTATGTCGCGCTGGCGAATCGTGATGCGGTTGCGGCAGTCAACGTTGCGGCCGGTCAGTTCGCGTTGAAGGGCTACTTCGACACGCGGCTGCCGGGCCAGACAACCTTTGGCGCGCAGCCCAATGCGCTGGCGATGAACGCCGACGGCAGCCGGCTTTACGCAGCCAACATGGGCAGCGATGCCGTCGTCGTTCTCGATACCAGCAAGCTGACCCCGAAGGAATCAAAAACTGGGATGATCGAACCCATCGGCTTTGTGCCCACGGAGTGGATGCCGATGTCGATGGCGTATCTTTCGTCGCCTTTCGGAGGCAGGCTCTACGTGGCCACCGCGAAAGGGAAGGGAACGGGGCCGAATAACTTTCCCCAGGGACGCGTGGAGTCCGCGCCCAGCGAGTCGAACCGCTTCAGCACCTACATTGCAACGCTGCTCTACGGTTCGATCGCGACTCTCGGCGAAGCGGAGATCGAAAAGAATTTGAAGAACTGGACGTGGGTTGTGCTGGCGTCGAATCGGATGAGGGCGGCGCAGGAGCAGGTCGCGTTTGCCGGCAGCACCCGCAGCCGCATCCGGCACGTCATTTACATCATCAAGGAAAATCGCACCTACGATCAGATTCTCGGCGACCTTGAGAAGGATGGGAAGCCGGTGGGCAATGGCGCCGCGGCCCTGACGATGTATGGCGAGACGATTACGCCGAACGAGCATAAGCTCGCGCTGCAGTTCGGTGTGCTCGACAATTTCTATGACTCGGGCGAAGTGTCGGGCGACGGGCACGTCTGGTCGACGGCGGGCATCAACTCCGACTATCTGGAAAAAACCTGGCAGCAGAATTACCGCGGCGACGAGCGGCCGTACGATTTTGAAGGCGTGGTGGCAGGAGGCTATCCGCTGCGCCAGAAGATTCCCGACGTGAACGAACCGGCCAGCGGCTACATCTGGGGCAATCTCGCCGCGCACGGCAAGACCTACTACCACTTCGGCGAGTTCATCTCGTCGACGTTCTGCGGAGAGACGGAGGTGGCCGACTCGTCGCTCGGTCCGATGTTGTCGGGGCCGAAGTGCGCGCACGGCGAGATCAAGCCCGGCGAGGCGCTGCCGGCGGAGTGGGGCGGAGGCACCAACAGATGGCCCTGGGCCATTCCGCTGATCGCCGCGAACATTCCCACCAAGCCGGAGCTGGCCGGCCACTTTGCGCCCGAGGCTCCGGACTTCAATCTCATGGTCCCCGATCAGATCCGCGTGGATATTTTTCTTCGCCATCTGAAGGAATGGATTGCGGACAAGGAGCGCGGCAAAGATTCGATGCCCAACTTCGTGATGCTGCGCCTGCCCAACGATCACACGGCGGGGACGCGGCCCGGCTCGCCAACCCCCAAGGCGTCGGTGGCCGACAACGACCTGGCGGTGGGGCGCGCGGTCGAAGCCATCTCGCACTCGCCGTTCTGGGACGACACGGCATTCTTCATTCTTGAAGACGACGCGCAAAACGGCGCCGACCACGTCGACGCGCATCGCAGCGTGGCGCTGGTAGTGAGCAAGTACTCGCCCCATGCCGCAGGCGGAGGGCCTTTTGTCGATTCGCGTTTTTATTCGACGGTGAGCGTGGTGCGCACGATGGAGGCTTTGCTGGGCCTTCCGCCGATGAACAACAACGACGCCTTCTGCTCGATGATCGCGTCGCTGTTTTCCGGGCCGGGCGATCAGCCGGCTTACGCTGCGGACTACTCGAACCGCGACAACGGCCTGATCTATACCGCCAACCAGAAGCACGCGGCCGGCGCCCGGGCCAGCATGAAGATGGACTTCAGCCACGAGGATCGCGCTCCCGCCGAAAAGCTCAACGCTATTTTGTGGAAGGACGCCATGGGCGGCGCGCCGCTGCCCGCCATGCTGAAGGCGCGCGGAAAGAAGTCGGCCGAAGGGGACGACGACTAGTGAATACGCTTCGCATCCTGCTTCCTTCGCGGATGCTAAGATGGCTGGCGGATTGGCATTCATCGCGCGGGAGCAAGCAGTCATGAAGGGTTCGAATCGCTTTCGGCATGCAGTTTCCCGTGTTTCCCTGATTTTGGTTTCGTTGTGGACGGTTTATTCATCCGGACTCGGCGCTCAGCAGCCGCTGCCGGTGACCATCCACTGGGATAAAGTGACGGTGGTCTCAAAGACAACGCCGACGCTGCAAGTAGTTGTGAATCCGCCACTGCGGCCCGGCCAGCCGCTCAGCGCCGCTTCGTACAAAGCCGTACGGGAGTTGGCCGCTGATTACGTGCGCTATGTGCCCTGGGCCCCTTATCCCAGGCTGGTCGTCGCCGAGCTTGAGCCGCCCACGCCGCAAAAGACTTCCTGGGATTTCACTCTCATCGATCCCATGACGAAGGACTTTCTCGCCGCCACTGACGGCCATCCGGCGATCATTAACTTCAGCACCATTCCTGCATGGCTCTTCAAGACCGACAAGCCGGTCACCTATCCTGCCGATCCCAACGAAGTGAACTGGAGCTACACCCAGGGCACCGAGTTGCGCGATCCGAGCGGCAAGGAGCTTGGCGATTACTATGCGCGCCTGGTCAGTTGGTACATGAACGGAGGTTTCACCGATGAAAACGGCGCGCGTCACGAGTCGGGCTATCACTACAAGCTGGCGTGGTGGGAGGTGCTGAACGAGGTCGAGTACGAGCACAATATGACCCCCGAGCAGTACACCGAGCGCTACGACGCGATCGTGAGCGCCATACACAAAGTGTCGCCGGAGACGAAGTTTGTGGGACTGGCGCTTGCTGAGCCCGGGCGTGATGCGAGGTATTTCGAATACTTCCTGAATCCGGCCAACCACAAGCCGGGCATTCCGCTCGACATGATTTCGTACCATTTCTACGCGTCGCCGGTGGCCGGCGAAACGCTGGATCACTGGCAGTACACATTCTTCGATCAGGAAGCCGGATTTCTGAACACGGTTCGCTATGTCGAGGCCATTCGCAAGCGGCTTTCGCCCGACACGAAGACGGATCTGGACGAGCTGGGCGTGATTTTGCCGACCGACAACAAACCCGGCGACAATGTGGCGCCGCCTGCTGCCTACTGGAACCTGGCCGGCGCTCTCTTTGCCGATCTCTTCATCGAGCTTTCACGCCTGCAGATCGATGTCGCCGGCGAGTCGCAGCTTGTCGGATATCCCACGCAGTACCCCAGCGTGAGCATGATGGATTGGGCAACGAACCGGCCGAACGCGCGGTTCTGGGTGCTCAAACTCGTCAAGGATTCGTTTCATCCCGGCGACAAACTGGTTGAAACCTCGCTTGGTTCAAGCGATGTAAGCGCGCAGGCGTTTGTGACTCCGGCCGGGCGCAGGCTCCTGCTCGTGAACAAGCGAAATCGCGAGGTCGCGGTCTCGCTGGCGGACGCGGACAAGGCGACGGCGCTGGTAGTGGACCCGGATTCCGGAGAAGGTGCGGCGCGCCCGATCCCGGTTTCCGCCGGCACGATCAGGCTGGAACCATTTGCGGTCGCTGTTGTTGAATGGTGAGCGTGGGCATAGAGAAAGAACCACGATGAGCGAGAAGCATGTAGTTCGCGTCGGCCTCTGCGGCATCGGGCTCGAAGCTTACTGGAGCCAGTTTGCAGGCCTCGAAGAGCGGCTCAGTGGTTACGTGGCCCAGGTGGCGTTACGGCTCGCGCGCCCCGGCGTCGCGGTAGTCAATCTCGGCCTTATCGATACGCCCCAGCGTTCGCGTGAAGCCGGCCGTCGATGCCGCCGCGAAGACATCGATGTGCTTTTTCTTTACGTCACGACTTACGCGCTCTCGAATACTGTTCTGCCGCTGGTGCAGCGTGCCGGCGTGCCGGTGGTAGTTCTCAATCTTCAACCTGAAGCGGCGATAGACTACGAAGCCTTCAACAGGCTCAACGATCGCACCGCCATGACCGGCGAGTGGCTGGCGTTTTGCAATGCCTGCCCGGTGCCGGAGATCGCCAATCTCTTCGCCCGCGCGGGCATTCCTTTCCACCAGGCGACGGGCGTATTGGGTGACGACTCAACCTGGGGTGAAATCGAAGAGTGGCTTGCGGCGGCGCGCGTGCGCGCTGCGCTTGCGGAGTCGCGGATCGGGCTCATGGGCCACTACTACAGCGGCATGCTCGACATCATGACCGACGTAACCGCATTGTCGATCGCCTTCGGCACGCATGCTGAGCTGCTCGAAGTGGATGAGCTGAGCGCGCTTCGCAGCGAGGTGAGCAAAGCTGAGATCGAGCGCCGCGTTGACGAGTTTCATGTCACGTTCGATGTGCAGCACGGATGCCCGGACGAGGAATTGCGCCGCGCCGCTCGCACCTCGGTGGCTCTCGATGCCTTCGTGAGGCAACACGATCTGGACGCGATGGCTTACTACTACAAGGGATCCGGCAACCCGGCCAATGAAGACACCATGAGTTCGATCATTCTGGGCACATCGCTTCTGACTGCGCGGCACATCCCCGTGGCCGGCGAGTATGAGGTGAAAAACGTTGTCGCCATGAAGATCATGGATCTGCTCGGCGCCGGCGGCTCGTTCACCGAGTACTATGCAGCCGATTTCAACGAGGATCTGGTTCTTATGGGCCACGACGGTCCCGGGCATATCGCCATTGCCGAAGGCAAGACCAAGGTGCGTCCGCTTGCGGTGTATCACGGCAAGGTCGGCCAGGGCTTATCGGTGGAGATGAGCGTAAAACACGGCCCGGTCACGCTGCTCTCGGTCGCCGAAGATGCGCAAACGCGGTTCAAGTTGGTCGTTGCCGAGGGCGAGTCGGTGGCCGGGACGATTCTGGAAATCGGCAACACCAACAGCCGTTACCGGTTCCCACCGGGCGCGCGAACTTTCATCGAGGCCTGGAACGCCCAGGGCCCGGCGCATCACTGCGCCGTGGGAGTTGGCCGCGTGGCCTCATCCTTGCGCAAGGTTGCGGCGCTGATGGGTTTGGGATTTCACCGGGTTTGCTGACAAGTCCGGTCCGGCGGCGAACGGTTCATAGAATGAGATAAATGGTGCAAAACGGCGCCTGAACAGCACTAAAGTGCCTGAACTTCTTAGCCAAAACCGTGCCCAAACTGGTAGCTTGAACTAGGGCTTGCTGGCAGGCCCCACGGAGCGACATTCTTTCCCGCAATGGCTTCAAGTCCCTACTTTTCATTGGCGGTTCTGTTTGTGGCGGCGCTGGGATTCGGTCTGGCGCCACTGGGGCTCGCCTGGCTTTGGGCACGCTTTTATGCGCCGCCCAAGCCCAACCCGGTAAAGAACGCAATCTACGAGTGCGGCCTGGTGTCAAAGGGAGACGCCTGGGTGCAATTTCGCTCGGCGTATTACCTTTACGGCATCATTTTTCTGATTTTCGATGTGGAGGCGGTTTTCCTGCTGCCTTTTGCTGTGGCGTTTACGGGATTAAGTACAGCTGCCTGCGCGGCCATGTTGGTGTTTGTCCTGCTGCTGGTTGAGGGTCTGGCATGGGCCTGGGCCAAGGGCGTGCTGACGTGGGCGTGAAGACAGTTCCTAGTTCTTAGTTCCCGGTTGAAAGATGTGCTGCCGTGAACACGAAACTGTGAACTTTGATCTGCGAACCCTGAACTGGAGTGCAACGACTTGGATCAAAATCTCAAAATCGAGCTGGGCAAGCAGGGTATCTTCGTGACGACCATCCAGGAGTTGTACAACTGGGGCCGGCGCAGTTCCGTGTGGCCGATGCAGTTCGGCCTGGCATGTTGCGCCATCGAGATGATCGCCACCACCATGGCCCGCTACGATATGGCGCGCTTCGGCGCCGAGGTGTTTCGACCCTCGCCGCGGCAAGCCGACCTGATGATCGTCTCCGGCACGGTGACCAAGAAGATGGCTCCGCAGGTGGTGCGCCTCTACAACCAGATGGCCGAGCCGCGCTATGTGATCGCGATGGGGGCCTGCGCCATCTCCGGAGGGCCCTTCAAGCAGGGCTACAACGTGCTCAAGGGCATCGATCGCTATATTCCCGTGGATGTGCACATTCCCGGCTGCCCGCCGCGGCCCGAGGCGTTGCTGCAGGCATTCATCACGCTCCAGAAAAAGATCGATGGCCAGCATCTGACCGGCGAGGACCGGCCGCGTTTTCTGAACGCCGATGCGCAGGGAGAATTTCCGGTTCCGGAGCAGGGCGCGCATGACCTGGAACCGACGTCGAACAGGGGCGTGTGGCCGGTGGAGATACACGGAACAAGGACCAGGAACTAGGGACTCGGAGAGAGAAGCGACTTCATTCAGTGAGGCAAAGCAAAGAGCTGGCGGCCAGGAGCCAGGAGCAGATTTTGAAGACGGTGGAAGAGATCAAATCGGCGATTGAGGCGGCGGTGCCGGGCGCGGGCGCGGAGGTTGTGCCGAACCCCGGACCTGCGGCCCAGCATTCGCTGCGTTTCGCGGCGTCAAGTGCGATCGCGGTGGCGACGTTTCTGCGCGACGATCCCGAGCTGGCCTTCGACTTTCTATCTAACGTCACCGGAGTGGACTGGCCGGACAAAGAGATCGCGGAAAAAGTGAAAGTGACACGTCAAGTTCTGAAGACGGTCGATGGGCCCGACGGCAAGGTAGAGCAGGCCGTCGAAGAGACCGTAGACGAGACGCGTAAACGGATCGAGCCGGGCTGCCTTGAGGTCGTCTATCACCTCTACTCGGTTGCGAAAAAGCACGGGCCGCTGGTGATCCGCATGCGCACCGGGAACCGCACCGATCAGGTGGAGCTGCCGTCGCTCACGCCGATCTGGCGGGCGGCCGAGCTCCAGGAGCGCGAGGTTTTCGATCTCTATGGGATTGTGTTTACGGGCCATCCCGACCTGCGACGGATTCTGATGTGGGATGGGTTCAAGGACTATCCGATGCGCAAGGACTACGTTGAGCCCGACGATTACGAGTACGAGCCGACAGCGCACGACCACGTGCTGGCGAGGGCGCAGGGGCACAGAAGCAGGGAACAGGGAACAGGGATCAGCGATCAGGATTCGAGCGCGGGATGACGCCGACGGAGACCAAATCGGAGAGAGCCGCAGGCTGGAACCGGCCGCCGGTTGTTGAGCCGGGCGGCGAGGGCGGACTGCTTGAAGTCGCCATGGGGCCGCATCATCCGTCGACGCACGGCGTCTTCCGCATGGATGTGGCGCTTGACGGCGAGCGCGTGATCAAGCTCAAACCCGTCTTTGGCTATCTGCATCGCAACCACGAAAAGATCGCCGAGCAGGCCAGCTATCTGGCGTCGATGCCCTATACCGACCGCCTGGACTACTTTTGTTCGCTCACCAACAACTGGGCGTACGCGCTTGCGGTCGAGAAGCTCGTGGGCCAGGAGGTACCCGAGCGCGCCGAGTACATTCGCGTCATTCTCGCCGAACTGACCCGCATCCAGAATCACGCTTCGACCATTGGGTTCCTGCTGCAGGAGATGGGCGCCAGCGGCACGCCATTGATGTACGCCTTCCGCGAGCGCGAAAAGATCCTGGACCTTTTCGAGGGGCTCACGGGATCGCGCATGATGTGCAATTACATGCGTTTTGGCGGCTGCCGTGTCGACGTTTCCGCGGCATGGCTCGATGCCACGCGCAAAGTTGTGGCGGGCCTTCCCGCATTTGTAAATGAATTTGAAGCTCTCCTCACATCAAACGAAATTCTGATGGCGCGCTGCCAGGGCGTCGGCGTTCTGCCTGCGGATCTGGCCGTGAACGCCGGAATCTCCGGGCCCATGCTGCGCGCCTCGGGCGTGAATTACGACATTCGCAAGGTCGACCATTACGGCATTTACGATCGGTTCAAGTTCCGCGTGCCGCTGGGCGATCACGGCGACATCTACGACCGGTACATGGTGCGCGTGCTTGAGATTCGCGAGTCGATCGCCATCCTCGATCAGGCGCTGCGCGATATTCCGGCGGGACCGATCATGGACGTGAAGGCGAAGATTCGCGGTTTCCGCCCCAAGCCCGGCGAGGCTTACGGCCGCATTGAGGCGCCCAAGGGCGAGCTGGGGTTTTACCTCATCAGCGATGGCAGCCCGAACCCTTATCGCTATCGCGTGCGTCCGCCGAGCCTGATCAATCTGACGATTCTGGAAGACATGTGCCTGGGACAGAACGTTGCCGACGTGGTGCTGATCTTTGGCAGCGTGGACATTGTGCTGGGAGAAGTGGACCGGTAGAGCTGAGGCAGGGATTAGGGATCAGGGGGTTGGGAGACTGGAGAGCGGCACTATGCTGGGAACGATAAAAATTTCATTGCCCGCCCTCATTGCTGGTTGTGTCGGGACGTCCTCTGCGGTTCTTGCCAATTTGATTTCATTCGTCATGATCGGCAAAATCAACGAGCGAGTGCCCGATAATGAGCGCGTTTCCTACTTATGGTGGGGAAGCGAAGTAAGGAGGAAGTTCAAGCGACTCTACCCCGGTAATAGGCTCGTCGTTCTGCTTGATTCCTGCATCATCTTATTGGTTCTCAGCTTCATTGCTCTGGTCAAGGTTTGGGTATTTGGGTGATTTGAAAGTATGGACCGGTAGAAACGCGTGTGCCGAGGCCGGTCCTGGCTCAAACGCAGTGCGAACCAGTTGGAGGTCGAAATGACGAACACGAAGAATCTGGGGGCCCTGGCAGCAGCTGGTTTATTGCTCGTCAGCGCCATCGCAGCGCGCGCAGCGGGAGCCTACACCTTGACCTGCGACGCCGCGCGCAGCGGAAACATCACAATTCAGCTCACCGGCTTCAACGTGGCGGTGACCGGCTCGGGAAGCGCATCGCCGGATGGCGCAGTAAGCGGTTTGGGCGCCGGCAGGCGTGAAAGCACCAAGTTCGCTCTGACCGTGCAGACCGACTCGGGTAAGGACTACGAGACGCTGCTGTCGATGCTTGAGGATGACGAGGTTCTCCGCAGCTGCAAGCTCGTCGACGGCGAGGTTTCCGGAGGCGGTATGACTGCCAAAGATAACTGGACCCAGGAAGCGGTGACCAAGGGCAAGAACAAGAGCAAGACCAACGCTGCACCTGCGGCGGGCGGAGGCGGTCTGGAATGGATCCTGACCAATGCCACCGTGACCAGCGTGACGGTCAACGCAGGTCCCAACGCCACCGGCGTTCCGACCACAACCATCCAGGCCACCATCGACGCCCAGAAGTTCTCCTTCACGACCTAGGAGCGCGACGGGCGCGAAAACTTTGATCACTGGCCACTGACCACTACGGAGTCACACATTGCTTGGCGAAGGCATATTAAAGGGAATGGCGGAGACGGCGAAGAACTTCGCCGGCAGTTTTGTCTCCGCAGAGCGGATGACGACGGTCCAGTATCCCGAAGAGCGGATTCCGGCTGTTGAGGCCGCCCGCGTCTTTCCGATCCTGATCTACGACGGCGCAGACTGGCAGGCTGGATTGCGCTGCGTGGCTTGCCAGATCTGCGAAAAAGAGTGCCCGCCCAAGTGCATCTACATCGAGAAGAGCAAAGACAAGAAACCCGACTACGTGGGCAAGCCGCAATTTTATCCCACGCGTTTCGACATCGATGTCTCCGTCTGCATGAGCTGCCAGATCTGCGTTGAAGTCTGCCCCTTCGAAGCCATCAAGATGGATAACGAGTTTGAGCTGGCCACCGATGACCGATTCGGCGGGCTGCTCTACGACAGCGAGAAGCTGGCGAAGTCGAACGAGTACTATCACTCCATCCATCCCACCGAAGCCAGCGAAGTGGACGCGCGGCTGGCCGAAGAAAAGGCCAAAGTGGAAGCCAAGGCCAAAGCCGCTGCTCAGGCCGCAGCCGCCAAGCCGATGGCTGCCGCCCCGCCGGCTGCGCCTGACAAAGACGCCGAAGGAGGAGCCTAGTTCGTGGCTGCTACGCCGTTCTTTGCAAATCTCGATCGCATCTTCATTTTGCTGCGCGACTGGCTTGTCGGTTTTCTGCCGGCCGCGTTCCGGCCCGCCGCCGGTGTTTTGCTCGCTGTCATCGCCATAGTTTGCGTCTTTCCCGGGCTGTTTGCGCTGACCACCATCTTCGAGCGGAAAGGGCTGGGTCGGATGCAAAACCGGCTCGGTCCCAATCGCGTGGGGCCTTTTGGCCTCTTTCAACCCGTTGCGGACGGCATCAAAGCCCTGATCAAAGAAGACATCGTTCCGCTGAGCTCCAACTCCCTGGTGCACTTCCTCGCGCCGCTTACGCTGGTGGTCGCCGTGTTCATGGAGTTTGCAGTGTTGCCCATGGGCCGCAACATGGCGCTGGTCGACATGGACGCGGGACTGCTGTTTTTCTTCGCCATGAGCGCTTCGACTGAGCTGTCGGTTTTCATGGCCGGCTGGTCGAGCCGCAACAAATATTCCCTGCTGGGCGCCATGCGCGCTATCGCCCAGATGATCAGCTATGAAGTGGTGCTGGTGCTTTCGAGCGTATCCGTTGTCATGATCGCCGGCTCGCTGTCGCTGACCGCGATCGTCGACAAGCAGAACCACTACACCGCCGGTCTGCCTCACTGGTACATCTTTACGCCGTGGGGATGCGCGGCGTTTGTGATGTTCGCGATTGCGGCGACGGCCGAGACCAATCGCTCGCCGTTCGATCTGCCTGAAGGCGAGTCTGAGCTTGTAGCCGGCTACCATACCGAATATTCCGGCTTCAAGTTTGCCTTGTTCTTCCTGGGCGAATATCTCGCCATGTTTTCCGTTTCAGGACTTGGCACCACGCTCTTTCTGGGCGGATGGTCGGCGCCACTCTCGGTGCTCAACTGGGTTCCCTCGTGGATCTGGTTCTTCGGCAAAGTGATGATGTCGATCTTCGTCTTTATCTGGATGCGCGGCACTCTGCCCCGCCTTCGCCAGGACCAGTTGATGAACTTTGCCTGGAAATTCGTTCTGCCCTTCACACTGCTCGATCTGCTGGTGACGGCACTGTGGCGCATGCTGGGTCCGGGCTGGGAGCGCTGGGTTTTCTGCAGTGTGATTCTCTTGGTCGCTTATGTGCTGATGGGGCTTGGTGCGGGGCGGCGCAGGCACATCGGCCCGAGGACTTACCGTTATGCTGAATAGGAGACTCACCACCCAATGAACGCGGTCTTCTATCTGCTCGCGGCCATCACCATAGCCGGCGGCCTGGCGGCCATCCTGCTCAAGCACCTTATCCACGCCGCGCTTGCCGTCACCGTCGCCTTCGGCGGCATCGCGTTACTCTTCCTCCAGTTGGACGCGCAGTTTGTCGGCTTCGCGCAGATCCTTGTTTACATCGGCGCCGTCGCCATCCTTATCGTCTTTGCCATCCTGCTGACGCACGGCGCGGATCTTCCTGAAAAAGGCGTCTTCAACAAAGGCTGGGCCGCCGCGTTGGTCATCGCGGCCGCCGTATTTGCCGTCACGGGTTGGGCTGTGTTGCAGAGCATCGACGCTGTGCCGCAGAGAAATGCGGCGCCGGTAGTGTCGATGCACGACGTCGGCAACGCTCTTGTCGGCCGTTACGTGCTGCCTCTCGAAATCGTCGGCCTGCTGTTGACCGCGGCTACCATCGGCGCGGTAATCGTGGCCATGCATGAGAAGGAGCGGTCGAGATGACGGCCTTTCCATCGCCTCTCGTCGGATATCTGCTGGTCGCAGCGGTGCTCTTCGCCATCGGCCTGGCCGGCGCGCTCATCCGCCGCAACGCCATCATCGTGCTCATCAGCATCGAACTGATGCTGAACTCGGCCAACCTGAATCTCATCGCCTTCTGGAGGTTCGGTCCGCATTCCAGCGCTCTCACCGGCATGATGTTCGCGATCTTCTCGATTGCCGTGGCGGCAGCAGAAGCGGCTGTGGGCCTGGGTCTCGTGATCTCAATCTATCGCCACACCAACACTGCCGAACTCGACAAGATCAACAGGTTGAAGGGGTGACGGGATGATGCAAGGCGGGCTTTCACAACAGGTCACCTCAGTGCCGTCGGCCGTCGCGCAATTGCTCTGGCTCATCCCGGCGGTGCCGATTCTCGCATCCGGCGTCATCGCTGTTCTGAAGCAGCCGCGCCGTAAGCTTGCTTCCGGCCTCGCCATTGGATCGCTTTCCTTCTCGCTGTTGTTCTCCATCGTCACGTTCGTCCACGTAGTAAGGGAATGGGCCGCAGGTCTCGCGGTCCGCGAAGTCGTTAATTTCACCTGGCTGCATTTCGGTTCCTCGTCGGTCGATCTTGGCTGGGTGCTCGATCCGCTCGCCGCCGTCATGCTCGTCATGGTCTCATTCGTCGGCCTGCTGATCTTCATTTACTCCACGGGCTACATGGCCCACGACGAGAACTACACCCGCTTCTTCTGCTTTCTCTCGCTCTTTGCCGGGGCGATGCTCGGAGTTGTTATCTCCAACAGCATCCTGCTGCTGTTTATGTGCTGGGAGATCGTCGGCCTCACGTCGTACCTGCTCATTGGTTTCTGGTATCAGAAGCCTTCCGCCGCTGCGGCCGCCCGCAAGGCCTTCGTCACCACGCGCGTCGGCGACATTTTCTTTCTCCTCGGCATCGTTTGGCTATTCGCGCAGACAGGCACGCTGCTCTTTTACAACGGCGGATCGGGCTCCCTGGAATCCAACGCTCTGAAGGGGCTGCTGGCGGCGCACGGAGGCCTTGGCCTCACCGCGGCCGGTGCGATCGGCCTGCTGATCTTTGCGGGGGCCGCAGGCAAGAGCGGCCAGCTTCCGCTGCACGTGTGGCTGCCCGATGCCATGGAAGGCCCGACGCCGGTCTCTGCTCTAATTCACGCGGCGACGATGGTGGCTGCGGGCGTCTATCTCATCGCGCGCGTGTACCCCTTGATGCAGTTCGGCGCCGCGCCCGGTGGAACCACCGCTTCTTTGACTGTAGTGACTTGGATCGGCACAGCTACGGCCGTCTTCGCCGCGCTGATCGCCGTCGCGCAAAACGACATCAAGCGCATCCTCGCCTATTCCACTGTTTCGCAACTCGGTTACATGATGGCCGGCCTTGGCCTCGGCGGCGTCGCCGTCGGCATGTTCCACCTGATCACGCACGCATTCTTCAAGGCGCTCTTGTTCCTCGGCGCGGGTTCGGTGATCCACGGCTGCCACGAGGAGCAGGACATCCGGCGCATGGGCGGCCTGCGTGTCGACATGCCCGTTACCTTCGCAACCTATGCCATCGGCATGCTGGCGCTCTCTGGATTTCCCGTGCTTGCGGGCTTCTGGTCGAAAGACGGAATCATCGAAGCCGCGCATCACTCGGCTGCGATCAAGGGGCCGTTCTATCTGCTCATCTTCGGTGCGCTGCTCACCGCGTTCTACATGATGCGCCAGGTTTGCTATGTCTTCCTCGGTTATTGGCGCGGCCACGGCACGGCGCATGAGAGCCCCCGGGTGATGACGATGCCGCTGGCGATTCTCGCCCTGTTCGCCGCGGTGCTGGGCTTCATCGGAACTCCGGCATGGCCGTGGTTCCAGGCATTCCTCGAGAATCGCGCGGCGACGCCAGCGTTCCACGCGCTGATCGAACCGGGATATCTGGCGCTGGTGGGCGCATCTTCGCTGGTCGTCATCTTCGGCATCTTCCTGGGGTTCAGAGTCTACGGCAACAAGTCGCCCAAGCCGGAGGCGCCCGATGCCCTTGAGCAAGCGGCGCCCTGGTTGTGGAATCCGTTGCGCGACCGGCTCTACGTTGATGAGTTCTATCGCGCTACGGTCATCGCGCTCTACGCATGGCTGGCCCGCGTTGCCGATTGGTTCGACCGCCGCGTCTGGGGCGGAATCGTTTCGCTGGTTACGTGGCTCGTTGGGCTGTGGGCGAAGCTCAATCGCGCTCTCGACGTGTATTGGGTCGACGGCAGCTTCGATAAGACCTGCGAAGAGCTCTCCAACGGCGGAGGCCTGCTGGCGCGTGTGCAGGACGGCCGCGTGCAGGATTATCTCCGCATCCTGGCTGTGGCTGCGATTGCGCTGGCAGGAATCCTGATCTGGAGCAGCCGGCCATGATCGGAGCCGCAAGTGAATTCCCGATTCTCACGCTCCTGATCGTGCTGCCGCTGATCGGCGCGGCCGTGGCACTTTTTTCCGGCCGGCATGCGCGCGCCGTCGCTCTCGTCACCGCGCTGGCCTGCCTGGTGGTTGCGCTCTTGGTCTGGACGCGCCTTCCCGCGAATGGAAGCATCGGCCTGGTCGAGCTGCATCCGTGGGCGCCTTCGCTGGGCATCGAATATCACCTCGGCGCAGACGGGCTGGGCGGCCTGATGCTCTTGCTCTCGGCGATCGTGACGCTCATGTCGATCGATGCGTCGCATCGCGTGCATCACCTGCCGGGGCTTTTCTATGGGTTGATTTTGCTGCTCGAGTCCGGGCTTTTCGGCTCCTTCGCCGCGCTCAACTTTTTCCATTGGTTTTTGTTCTGGGAGCTGAGCCTGATCCCGGCGTTTTTCCTGATCAAACTCTGGGGTGGACCGAAGCGCGGCCCGGCCGCCACGCAATTTTTCGTTTACACCATGGCCGGCTCAGTGGCATTGCTGCTTTCGTTCCTCGCGATTTTTGTGGTGACCGGCTCCATGGACTTCGGTGTGCTGGCGGCGATGGCAGCGAACGGCTCGCTTACTCAGATGGTGACCGCCCATCTCGGCGCGGTGATGCCTTGGCTCGCAATTGGCGTGCTGGCCGGCTTCGCGGTGAAAGTGCCGCTCATGCCGTTCCACACCTGGCTGCCGGCCGCCTATGCCGAGGCGCCGTCGCCGGTGACGATGCTGCTGACCGGCGCCATGTCGAAGATGGGAGTCTACGGTCTGCTGCGCATCGCGCTGCCGATCTTCGGCGCGCAGATCGCGGCGATACGCACGCCGCTGCTGGTGCTCGCCGTAATCACGGTGGTGATGGGTGCGTGGGCCGCCGCAGCGCAGACAGATTTGAAGCGGGTCTTCGCCTACTCATCGATCAATCACCTGGGATATTGCCTGCTGGGGATCTTCGCGCTGGCGATGCCCGCCAGCGGCGCCGCACAACAGGCCAGCCAGGCGGCGGCTCTCAATGGCGTGATCTTGCAGATGTTCAATCACGGACTGACCGCAGCAGCAATCTTCTGGTTCATCGCCATGATCCAGTTCCGCACCGGCGGCTCGCGCGGAATCGAAGATTTTGGCGGATTGCGCAAGCCTGCGCCGGTCTTTGCCGGGCTCATGGGCATTGTGCTTTTCAGTTCCCTCGGCTTGCCGGGCCTGAATGGATTCGTCGGCGAGTTCCTGATCTTCCGCGGCGTTTTTCCGTTGTCGTGGATCAGCGCAACCGTGTCGGTGCTGGGTTTGCTCGTGACCGCCGTGGTGATTCTAACCGTGATTCAGAAAGTTTTCTTTGGCCCCGTGACAGAGCATTGGGCGACGCATTTTCCCGATCTGCACCACAGCGAGCGGCTTGCTCTGGCGCCGGTCATCGGCCTCATGTTCCTGCTCGGCCTGGTGCCGCAGCTCGTCGTCGATACCATCAACCCCACCGTGCAGAATCTGCTGGCGCACTGGAGATTTTAGATGCTCGCCTGGACGATCTACATCTCGTTTGCCGGCGCGCTGATGGCGGCTCTGCTGCCCAAGGATAAGCCTGTCGTTGCGCGGTGGTTTGCGCTGTTGGTTGCGGTGGCCGGCATGGTGATCGCGATGGCAGGCTACGCGGCTGGAATGGGTCAGGGCCGCGCGGTGATTGTCGACGCGCTTTGGATTCCTTCGATGGGCATTCATTATCTTCTCGCCGCCGACGGCATCAGCCGCGTTCTGGTTCTCCTCACCGGCATCGCTGCGGTCGCCGGCATCCTCTTCAGCTGGAATGTGGAGCTTCGCGTCAATGAATTCTTTGCGTTTTACCTGGCGCTGATCGGCGGGGTCTACGGCGTCTTCCTCAGCGGCGATCTCTTTCTGCTCTTCGTCTTTTACGAGATTGCCATCGTGCCCAAGTACTTCCTCATCGCCATCTGGGGATCGACGCGCCGCGAATACGGCGCCATGAAGCTGGCGCTCTACTCTTTTGTGGGCTCGGCGATGGTGCTGATCGGCCTGATCGCGGCATACACGACCTCGGGCAGTCATTCCACAGCGCTCACTGACCTCGCTCACGCGGGATTGCCCGTGAGTTTCCAGATGTGGTGTTTTCCGATGGTCTTCGTCGGCTTTGCGATTCTCGCCGGCATGTGGCCGTTCCACACCTGGGCTCCAACCGGCCATGTGGCCGCGCCCACTGCTGCATCCATGCTGCTCGCCGGCGTGGTGATGAAGCTGGGCGCGTACGGTTGCCTGCGTGTCGGCATCGGGCTGTTTCCGCATGGTCTCGATCCCTGGGGATTCTCGTTTCTCGGCGTCGGCTCATGGCGCGACGTCTTTGCCTGGCTGGCCGTCATCGGCATCGTCTACGGCGCGCTGGTGGCGCTGGCGCAAACCGACTTCAAATTCGTCATCGGCTACTCCAGCGTCAGCCACATGGGATTTGTGCTGCTCGGCTTGATGACGCTCAACCAGATCGGCCTCGACGGCGCCGTGCTGCAGATGTTTTCGCATGGCGTCATCGCCGGCCTGCTGTTTGCCATCGTGGGCCGCGTGGTCTACGACCGCACGCACACGCGCCAGTTTGCCGATCTCGAGAAGATGCACCTGGCGCGCCGGCTGCCTTTCGCTGCCTGGGCCTTCGTCGTTGCCGGAGTTGCTTCCATGGGCATGCCTGGATTCTCAGGATTCGTCGCCGAGCTGCAGGTGCTGGTCGGCGCGTGGCGCGTCAATCCCGCGTGGACCGCCGTCTCGGGCATCGGCATCATCGTCGGCGTGGCTTATGTCTGGCGCGCGTTGCAAAGAGCTTTTTTCACGGACGCGGTGGCGACGGCGCACGAATTGGAATCGGAGCAGGCACATAAGTTCGCCCCCATCACCTGGCCCGAGATTGCCGGAGTCACATTGCTGGGCGCATGCACTCTAGCGGTCGGTCTCTACCCGCGAATCTTGCTCGACTCTATCGAGCCCGCGGTGAAGGCGCTGCTTGCGGGAGGCGCGCAATGAACTTCGCCGATCTGAACTATGCCGCGCTGTTTCGGGCCACACTTCCCGAGACGGTTCTCGAAATCGCAACTCTCACCGTCCTTGTCGTCGATCTCGGTTTCCTGCGCAAGGCGGCGATGCAAGTGCGTGTTGCCGCTGCCGCGCTGCTCGGCATCGCCGGCTGTGTGGTCTCGGTTTGGGCGGTGACGATCGCTGTACGTTATGTCTGGGGCAGCGATCTGCTTCTCACCGCGGGAGGCTCAGCCGAAGTTGCGCAGGTCGCGATCCTGGCTTTGACCGTGCTCACGCTTCTTTTGTTCATTGATTCCGAGTTCACGCGCAATCCCGGCGAGTACGTCTCCGTAGTCCTGATGGCCGCGGCCGGCGGCCTGATCATTTCCGCAGCGCAGGATCTGATCGTGATCTTTACCGGTCTTGAGCTTCTCAGCCTGAGTCTGTACATCCTTACCGCCTTCGCGAAGAAATCGGGCAAGAGCGCCGAGGCTGCCATCAAGTACTACATCTTCGGCGCCATGTCGGCGGCATTCCTGCTTTTCGGTTTCAGCTACCTGTACGGCATCTCAGGCTCGACGAACCTTGACAGGATCGTGCAGGAGTCGTATTTCACGAGCGTTTCGGGGGGATCGCCCCTGCTCTATCTTGCGCTGGCGATGATCGTCACCGGACTCGGCTTCAAGGTCGCCGCCGTTCCGTTCCATCAATGGGCGCCCGACACCTACGAGGGCGCTCCGATCGCGAGCGCAAGTTTCATTGCCTCGGTCTCAAAGGTCGCCAGTTTCGCGCTGCTCATCTCCATCAGCGTCGCGTTAGCGCATGGACTCGGCGTGGGCAATCCGATCCGCCTGGTGTTCTTCAACCTCGGGCCTTCTCCGCAGCTGGCCGGTCCACAGGCGCAGTGGGCGCTGCTTCTGGCGATCGTTTCTGTCGCTTCAATGATCGTGGGCAACCTTGCTGCGCTGGTGCAATCGAGCGTCCGCCGGCTGCTGGCCTATTCTGCGATCGCACATGCCGGGTACATTCTGCTGGGGCTGGCATTCTTTTCCTCCAGCCTGAGCGCGCAGGCGGTTCTCTACTACATCGTCACCTACGGACTCACCACGATCGGGGCCTTCGGCGTGATCGGGGTGGTTGAGCGTGCAGTCGGAAGCGACAGGTTGGATGCGTTTCTGGGATTACACAAGCGCAATCCGCTGCTTGCCGGGGTCCTGCTCGTGCTTTTTCTCTCGCTCGCCGGCATTCCGCCGCTGGTCGGCTTCTGGGCGAAGTTCAATCTCTTCGCCGCGGTTCTTCGCGCTTCCGCGGGAGTGGTTCCGTTTACGCTCGTCGCTCTCGCCATCGCCTTCAGCGCCGTGTCTCTCTACTACTATCTGCAGGTGCTCAAGCGCGCCTACGTGATGCCCGCGACCGACGACTCGCCGATCAAGGCGCATCCGGTGACGCTGGTGGTTCTTGTTGCGATCGCGGTTGCCGTGATCGTGCTGGGCTGCTTCCCGGCGTTGCTGCAGGGCTGGATCGCGCACTTCTATCCCGCCAATGTAGTGTGAGAATATACTAAGTCCGCGAACAGTGCGCAGGGCTACATGTCCAAACGCGAGAGAATTCGCGGGGCGAGGCTTGCAGAAATCGAGGCGGAATTCCGCACCCTTCTTCCTTCTTGCTTGCGCGAATGTGCTCGGGGTCGCTACGGGCTATTCGGACAAAATGATCATCTCGATCCCGAAGGAAGGTACTGGAGTTGGCCCGAGGCGAAACGACTGAAGCAGTTGGCGGAAGAGATCCGAGCTATTCGGCTGGAGTTCGGCCAAACGAACAAGGAATGCGAGCGGTTCTTGGAGCTTTGCTCGCTCCGCGGCCCAAATGTTTCAGGCGAACCCAAACTTGCCGCAGAGCTTCTCGCGCAAACCACAGATGACTGATCCAAATAAGAAAGCCGCCGGGAGTTCTCCGGTCCGCGCGGCTTTCCGCTAACTTGCGAACTCGCTAACTTGCTGGCCGGCCAACTCTGCTAACGCCGCTAACCCCGCTGCCTCTTCAGTACTTCACAATGGCCGTGAACGAATCCGGCTTGAGGCTCGCACCGCCAACCAGCGCGCCATCGATGTCGCCCTGGGCCATCAGGTTGGTGATGTTGTCGGGCTTCACGCTGCCACCGTAGAGAATCCGCATGGCGTTGGCTACATCGTCACCCAGGAGTTTTGCGACTTCGGCGCGGATGATGGTGTGCGCATCGGCAGCGATCTCCGGCGTCGCGGTGCGGCCGGTGCCTATCGCCCAGACCGGTTCGTAGGCAATCGCGATCGGCGCTGCGGCTTCGGGCGTGATGCCCGCGAACGCGCCGTTCAGCTGCGTCTTCAGCACGGTTGCTGTCTTGCCGGCCTCGCGCTCTTCGAGCACCTCGCCAACGCAGACCAGCGGAACGATTCCATGCTTGAGAGCCGTGTGCAGCTTCTTGTTCACGATCTCGTCGGTTTCGGCGAAGTATTGACGCCGCTCGGAGTGTCCGATCAATGTGTGCGTCCCGCCCACCGCCTTCAGCTGCAGCACCGAGGTCTCACCCGTGTAGGCGCCCTCCTCGGCAAAGTGGATGTTCTGCGCGCCGACGGCGACGTTCGACCCGGCGCAGGCCGGAATGACGGTGGGCAGCAGCACCGGAGAAGGGAAGAGGGCGATCTCGTCGCGCGTGTGGCCGGCAACCAGCGGCAAAAAAGCGTTGACGAACGCCGTGGCTTCGGCCGGCGTCTTGTACATCTTCCAGTTGGCGGCAATCAGTGCTTTACGGGGCATTCTTCCAGGTCCCTTCGGATGTGAAAGTGTTCGCAGTTCAATTTTAGGGGATCGGTTTCACGCGCCGGGTGACGGCAGGCACAAGACGACGCTTTACGGAATTGCGGAAGTCGCGCTACAATATGACCATGGTCTGTGACCATGGGAGTTTCAGTATGATAACCACCGTTCCTGCCGGCGAATTCAAAGCCAAGTGCCTGAAACTCATCGATGAAGTTGCCGAAAAACGCAAGCCGCTCGTCATCACTAAGCGCGGCAAAGCGGTAGCTCGCCTTGTCCCGGAACCTAAAGGGAAGCAAAAGCTTTTCGGGTCAATGAAAGGCAGTGTGCTCTGGGAAGGTGACATTATCTCGCCAATCGACGTAGAGTGGGATGCGATGAAATGAGCGGCTCTACGGCAATGGAAGCCGCGCGGCCTAACAGCGTCCTGCTCGATACGCACGTATTTGTCTGGCATATGGAGGGGAGCAAGAGGATAGGCAGATCGGCCCAAGCAGCAGTTGAGGAGGCGGCCAATTCCGATGCGGCGCTAGTCTCAGCGATTACGCCGTGGGAGATCGCGCTCCTCGTAAGCAAGGGTCGGCTCAAGCTAGGCGTCGATGTAATGGACTGGCTGCGGAATGCGCTGGCTAATCCCGGTCTGCACGTTGCACCGCTTGAGCCGGACATCGCCGTGGCCAGCACCCGTTTGCCCTTCGACATGCATGCCGATCCCGCCGACCGCATCCTCGTCGCCACCGCACGGCATCTTGGCGCGACATTCGTGACGACGGATAAAGCTCTACTTGACCTTGCAAAGAAGGGCTACTTTCGCGCAATCGATGCAGCAAAGTGAGTCTTGGAGAGTCCACAGGGCGTTACGCGACTGTCACCTGACGGAAGATTTCAGGCAGGTCAACGAACTCTCGCATGTTCCCACTTGCCCACGCTGCGCTCCCGCACTTCGCCATTCACATACTCGCAGTCCGGCCGGTAGCACGTCGTCAGGTACTCTTTCAGTGGGATGTGAACGGTCGTCGCGATTGAACGGAAGATTAGCAGGAATCGCGATGGGGCCACCTCAAGTCCCAGGGGCAGGAACGGGGCCACCCAGCTTCTCGGTGCCCTCGGGCTCCTTGCCTTTTTGTTTTGCATCGAGCAGTTTCCCACCCTCGTAATAAAGGAACTTGTCGATCTGTTTGAAATTGAAGCCTTCGAGACCGTTGCGACCCTGGAATTCGACCACGATCTCTTTGAGTCTGCGGTATTTCTTCAGTTCTTGCCGATCAAAACGACTGACAAGCCCCCGATTCTGAAGATGCCAAAGGTACTCGTCTACTCGCGAATCATAAATCGGGTAGACTTCGGGCCTGTGCCAGTTGCAATATTTGGTTGCAAACGAATAATTGAAGTGGATATTGTTGCGGATTTCGATTTTCGCGATGTCGTAGACCAAATCGGGGGAACCGAGTTCCAAGGCGGAATCAATTCCGAGCCCGACTATGTGGTCGACAACTTCCCAGACTGTGGGGATACGGTTGCCGTATAGGGGAATCTGAGTGGAGTACAGAGCATTCAGCGCCAGTACCTTCAATAGCACATCTGAGGTCCTGGCATTCTTTGGATAATGGTCGAACAGCCCTCCAAGTGCTTCCTCGACCACCTCATTCTTCTCGTCGAACTTCTTGCAAGCATCCCCCACTGCATCTACAGTTGGATTCTCTAGTACAACGGTCATCGGGACTCTCCTTCCGCCCAACCGCGCCAATATATGCCGATTTGCATTTATCGATGATTGCTTGGGCAAGAAGAGAATCGCATCCGGCAGTTTCGCCGGGATGCGATTCTCTGACTCCCGATCTCTGACCCGTCTTTATTTGTCCGTCAGCGCCTCAACCCCCGGCAGCTTCTTGCCTTCTAGAAATTCCAGAGAGGCTCCTCCGCCGGTGGAGATGTGCGTGATCTGGTCGGCTACGCCGGCCTGGTTGATAGCCGAAACCGAATCGCCGCCGCCGATGATCGAGATCGCCGTCTTGTTGGCGGCGACGGCCTTGGCAATCGCGTTCGTTCCCACTGCAAACCGCGGAAACTCGAAGACGCCTGCGGGTCCGTTCCAGACGATTGTTTTGGCTTTCGCAACCACCTGTTCGATCGCCGCTACCGACTTCGGCCCGATGTCGAGTCCCTGCCAATCTTCAGGAAAATCCTTGGAGCTGTCCCACACTTGTGTCTTGGCATCGTTGGCAAAGCTATCGGCAATCACGTTGTCGACCGGCAAGAGAAGGTTGACCCCTTTTGCTTTCGCTTTCGCCAAGGTCTCCTTTGCGAGTTCGATCTTGTCCTCTTCGACGAGCGACTTCGCGGTCTTCACTCCCAGGGCGCGGTAGAAGGTGTAGGCCATGCCGCCGACGATCACCAGCGTGTCGACTTTGTCGAGCAGATTCTGGATCACATCGATCTTGCCGGAGATCTTCGATCCGCCGATGATCGCCACAAATGGCTTCTCCGGCGCTTCGAGCGCTTTGCCCAGGTAGGTGATTTCCTTCTCCATCAGCAGGCCGGCGACGCAAGGCTTGAGGTAATGCGTGATGCCTTCCGTCGACGCATGCGCGCGATGGGCCGAGCCGAAGGCGTCGTTTACGTAGACCTCTGCCAGAGAAGCCAGCGCTTTCGAGAAGGCCGGATCGTTCGCCTCTTCCTCGGCGTGGAAGCGCAGGTTCTCGAGTAGCAGCACCTGCCCGGATTCGAGCTTGTGCGCCATCTCGGTGGCGATCTCGCCGACACAATCGGGCGAGAAGCCTACATTTTCCGCGGGACAGATATCCTTGTCGATCAGCTCGCGCAGCCGGTCAACCACGGGCCGCAGCGAATACTTTGGATTCGGCTTGCCCTTGGGCCGCCCCAGGTGCGAGGCCAGGATGACCTTCGCCTTGTGGCGCAGCGCATATTCGATGGTCGGCAGGGTGGCCACAATGCGCGTATCGTCGGTGATCTCCTTGCCGTCTTCAGTCAGCGGAACGTTGAAATCGACGCGGATAAACACGCGTTTGTTGGTCAGGTCGATGTCTTTGATCGAGAGCTTGGCCATGATGCCTTCTTTCGGAGAAAATTCTTAGTTCCCAGTTCGTAGTTCACAGTTTCGCTTCGGAGGAATCAGTGCCGGGAATCACTGCATCCATCTCGATCTCGATGCGCCACGCCGGATTGAGCAGTTTGGCGACGACCACCATGGTCGCGGCCGGACGAATGTTGGCGAAGTACTCTCCATGCACACGGCCAACCCCTTCCCAATCTTCAACGTGAGTGAGATACATACGGGTGCGGACCACGTGCTCGAACGAGGCGCCCGCTCGGGCAAGCGCCTCCTGAGCGATAGTGAAGATCCGCCGTGTCTGGCCGGCAGCGTCATCGTTCTCCGCCCCCACTGGTCCAGTTCCCGCCAGATGCACCACATCCCCCACGCGGACGGCGCGGGAGAAGCCGATGATCGGCTCGAAGGGTGAGTTGCCGGTGATATTGGTGCGCATGAGAACAGGTTTCAGGAATCAGGTGTCAGGTTTCAGGTGCCGGTGCCCGGCCCTGCGGTCGACAATGAACCCTGACACCTGAACCTTTTCTTACAGCCCCTTCTTCACCAGGAATCCAATGAGGTCGACGACACGATTGGAGTAGCCCCACTCGTTGTCATACCAGCTCAGGACCTTGACGCTCTGGCCGATCACTTTGGTGAGCGGACCATCAACGATCGAAGACAGCGGGTTGCCCTTGAAGTCAGAGCTGACGAGGAGGTTCTCGTCGTAGCCCAGGATCCCCTTCATGGGGCCCTCGGCGGCGGCCTTCAGCGCGGCGTTCACTGACTTCACGTCGGTGGTCTTCTCGCTGATGAAGGTGAGATCGACGATCGACACATTGGGTGTGGGAACGCGCAGCGAGAAGCCGTCGAGCTTGCCGGCGGTCTCGGGAATCACCAGCTTCAGGGCCTTGGCGGCGCCGGTGGAACTGGGAATCATGTTGATTGCGGCGGCACGGGCACGGCGCAGGTCCTTGTGCGGAAAGTCCAGAATCACCTGGTCATTGGTGTAGCTGTGGACCGTGGTCATGATGCCGCTGACGATGCCGAATTCCTTGATGAGCACCTTCACCACCGGCGCCAGGCAGTTCGTCGTGCAGCTGGCGTTCGAGATGATGTTGTGCCTGGCCGCGTCGTACTTCTCTTCGTTCACGCCCAGCACGATGGTGATGTCTTCATCGGTAGCCGGCGCAGAGATGATGACTTTCTTTACGCTCGGGCCCAGATGCTTCCTGGCGTCTTCCGCCTTGGTGAAGCGGCCGGTGGATTCAACCACGATCTGCGCTCCGTTGTCGGCCCAGGGCAGCTTGGCGGGATCTTTCTCCGCGTACACCTTGATCTTCTTGCCGTCGACGGTGATGAAGTCCTCGCCTGCCGCGATGTCGTTGGGCAGATTGCCCAGAATCGAGTCGTACTTCAGCAGGTGGGCCAGCGTCGCGGGGCTGGTCAAGTCGTTCACGGCGACAAAATCGATTTCCTTGTTCCCGAGTGCGGCGCGCAAAACGTTGCGGCCAATCCGGCCGAAGCCGTTGATTCCAACCTTAACTGCCATTTGTGGTTTCTCCTTGGTGTAGGTTAAAACAGAGTTCCAATAGTCGAAGATGTGCGGCGTCTGGAATCGGCCAAACCGGCGAATCTACCAAACTCCATAGCGAACCTTTGATCGTAACATTCGAGGGCGCCTCACTATGTTGAAAGCAGCTCACCTCGCGCACACGATCCCCTACCGTAAGGATGGCGTTCCCATTGTGAAACTGTATGTGACGGAGTGCACAGAATTTGCCCCCCGGTCGCCCGGTGTGATATTCGGGTGACTAGTAAGACATCGAGCAAGGGTCAACCGCAGTATGAGAAGACGCTCCAGACGCGCACCGAATACTTCTGAATCCACAGGCAGAATCGGCCAGGAACTCCCGTCGAATCAACCCGCTCCGCTGGTACCCCAGTATCCCGATCCGGCGCCTCGCCAGCCGCAGCCTTCGCAGCAGCCCCTGCGGCAACCTGGCCCGCAGCAGCCTGGCCAGCATCGATCTGGCCAGCAGCAGAGCCGGCGAAGCAATTGGGACGAACGACCCGAATGGAATGAGCCGCCCGACTCAGGCCGGCTTGAAGTGGAAACGCAGCCCGAGCTGACGCCGATGCCGGCGCCCAAGCCGAACGCTGCCGGACAAACGCCCAAGGGCTACGTAGTGCTGGCGATCGGCCTGCCCGGTTCAGGAAAGACCACGTGGTTCGGCCGGCGCGGCATCACGCCTCTCTCGTCGGATCTGCTGCGCGGCATCCTCTTCGACGATGTGGAGGAGCAGCGCTACCAGGGGCTGGTCTTTTCCACGCTGCGCTCGCTGTTGCGCGCGCGCCTCATCGCCCGCATGCCCATGAACTACGTCGATGCCACGAATCTCTCGATTCACGAACGGCGCCAGTGGATCAAGATGGCCAAGAGCTTTGGTTATGAGGTGCAGGCGGTGTTTTTTGATGTGCCGCTTGAAGTTTGCCTCGAGCGCAACCGCCAGCGCGACCGCTCGGTGAGCGAAGAGATCATGCGCAAGATGGCTGAAAAGCTCAAGCCGCCGGTCTTTGAAGAAGGCTTCGAGAAGATCACGGTGGTGAGGGTGAAGAGCGCGGGGTAGAGGCTCTCAAGCTTTCTAATCAAACGCCGGGGGTGCTCCAGGCGCCTCAATCGTGCCGCGTGGAAGGCTGCGGCGGCATCGTGCGCCGGCGCGAAAGACAGAACCACGCCTTTGCGTCACGGTGGAACTCGGCTGATCGCAACTCAACGATCTCCAGAGATGGCTCGACAGCAAGGGTGACCTCAAGCGCGGAGCGGCGCGGCGGTCCGACTTCGCGCGGCGGGCCTTCGGTGCTACCGATCACACTCAGCCACAAGCCGCCGGGCTCCAGCGCCGCAGCGACCTGTGCCGCGAAAATCGATCTCTCTTCTGGTTCATCGAACACATGGAAGCAGCCGCGGTCGAACACGAACTGGAACGGGCCGCCGGGTGGAGGCGCGGCGAGAAAGTCACAGGCGGCGAAGCGGCAGCGCAGCGCGCGCCCTTCCATTTTGGCTTGTGCTCTCTCGACGGCAAGCGGCGAGATGTCGACTCCGAGTACATCGAAGCCGCGCTCAGCCATCCAAATTGCATTGGTGCCTGTGCCTGCGCCGATCTCAAGAGCCTGACCCGGCTTGACCGCACCTGACCTGACCGCACCTGAATTGACGAACTCGACCAGCAGAGGCTCCGGCTGCCCGGTGTCCCAGGGCAGTTCGCCTGAAGCGTAGCGATCGTTCCACGCGGGGTGCGGCATCACGATACGAGTTTATCTCGGAGCCGCATCGAACCTAAGTGGGTATTCTCTTCTAGACTCTCTTCAAGGACGCCGACCGTGAATTACCTCGAACGATTCAAAGTCTCGCCGGGCGCCAGGGTGAAACTCAAAGAGTTCGACCCTTCATTCAAAGGCGGCCATAAGAACCACAAATCCGCAGCGGAAGAGACGGCCCTCTATCAGGAAAAACTCCGCGCGCTTCAGGACCTGCTCTACGCCGAACGGAAGCATTCGCTTTTGATCTGCCTGCAGGCGCTGGATACGGGCGGGAAAGACGGCACGATCAACCACGTCCTGGGCGCAATGAATCCGCAGGGCTGCCGTGTGGCGGCATTCAAAGAGCCCTCTGCCGAGGAACTGGCCCACGACTTTCTTTGGCGGGCGCATAAGGCGGCTCCTGCCAAGGGCGAAGTTGTGATCTTCAACCGCTCTCACTACGAGGATGTGCTGATCGTCCGCGTGAACAACCTGGTTGCGAAAAACGTCTGGTCGCGCCGGTACGACCTGATCAACGCGTTCGAGAAGGACCTGATTGAGCACGAGACGCAGATTCTCAAGTTCTATCTGCACATCTCGAAAGAGGAGCAGTTGAAGCGATTCAAGCAGCGGCTCGACGACCCCTCGAAAAACTGGAAGATCAGCGAAGCCGACTACAAGGAGCGGGCCTATTGGAACAAGTACATTGCAGCCTATGAAGAGGCCCTGTCACGATGCAGCACCAAAGATGCGCCATGGTTTGTTATTCCCTCCAACCACAAGTGGTTCCGCGATCTTGCGGTGGCGCGCATCGTCGTCGAGCACCTTGAAACGCTGAAGATGAAATATCCCAGGCCCACTGTCGATCTCGGCCACATCCGTCGCGAGTACCACGCTGCGAAGGATGCCTGAGAGCCAGGCGAGACTGACCAGAGTGGATTCACCATTGCCGCTGCGGCCTCGCTCCGGAGGATGAACTGGGAGGCCGGAAGTGGAATCGGATGCGGAGCCTTAGACTGTTGCCATGAGCAATGTCCAAGCCGCCTACATCGAACCCTGGCTGCGCGGCACCTACGCTGATGTTCCCGCAGCGGGCCGCGCTGTTCTGCATGCCCTCGATCTCGCCCTCGACGACCTGACGAAATGGGCGGATGGTTTGACCGACGCCGAAGTGCACGCGCAGCCGCTCGGTCTGCCCAGCATCGCGTTTCATCTGCGGCACCTTGCTCGCTCCACCGATCGCATTCTCACCTACGCTGAAGGTGAGCAGCTAAGCCCAGAGCAGTTGACAGCACTAAGGAGCGAGCAGGGAAGCGAAGGGGAGCAGGAATCGCTTGCCGAGTTGCTGGCCGAGGTCGAAGTTTCGTTCAGCGACGCCGGCGATCGCATTCGCGTGCTGGCAACGGCGAATCTCGACACACCGCGCTTCGTCGGCCGCAAGCAGTTGCCCACATCGATTGGCGGCGCAATGATCCACGTCGCCGACCACACGCAGCGGCACGTTGGCCAGATCGTGACGACAGCAAAAATACTGAAGGCGCTGCGGATTGAGCAGCGCCTCCAGTGAGTTTCCCGATGATCAGACTCGGTGCGGCTTACCTGCGCGGTACCAGCTCCGGTCCCGGCGTCAGCAGGCTTTCGTTGCTCACAGCCGCGGTCTGCACCACGCTGTACCCATCGCGCGTTCTGATGTGATACTTCTGCAGGTCCTTGCCTGACAGCTTGACCGAAATCGCGCGCCAGCCGCGGTTGGGATTGGGCTGCGGATAATAGCTGATCGAGTAGAGATGGCCGAGGTCTTCGCGGATCGAGGCAAAGGCCTGCTTCTCTTTGCGCCAGTTGCCGGCAAAGTAGGCTTTGCCGCCCGTGGCTTTGCTCATGCGCTCAAACGCCGCCGTCGAAACCGGCTCTTCCTGCGCGAGCCGCGTGCTGACGATGTAGATGATGGTGCCCGTCGACTGGGCCAATTCCGCCACATCCTCGGGCGGAACGGAGCTGGCGTTGTCGGGGCCGTTGGAAAAGACCACGATGGCCTTCTTCCCGGTCAGCGGAGCCGCATCTTTCACCGTGAGCAGAAGGCTGTTGTAGAGCGCGGCGTCGTCTCCGGCCACGGTGCTGCGTACCCCATTCACTACTTTGAAGCGGTCAGGGGTGAGCGAGGTCGAACGCGAGAGATCGCGGCTGTAGGAGTAGAAGGCGATCTTGTCGACGTCGTCCATCGAGCGGATGAAGTCCGAGATGGCGTCTTGCGCGTACACGAACCCGCGGTACATGTAGTTGCTGGTGTCGAACAGGATGAAGATGTCGGCGCCGCTCACCGACGAGAGCACCCCGTTGGTCACGCCCTCTCCGGAGGCGCCGGCAGAGGCCATCGCGGCGTTGCCCGCGATCTCTCCGTGGTGGGCGGGAATGGTGTCTCCGCTGCCGCGCATTGATGCGGTGCCCTCTTCGAACGTGGCGATCTTCTCTGGAATCTTGTCCTCGCTGATGACAAAATCTTCCGGCTTGAGGCCGCTGATGTAATGCCCGTTATGATCGGTGACCGCAACATTCAGCTGCACCAGGACAACATTGACATGAAGGCGCGATGATTCGTCCTGAGCCGCAAATCGCGTTCCCGCGGCAACAAACAAAAACACGCATGTTCCGATGCCAAGAGCCGATAGAGTTTTCCCGGGCATTTTCATCGCAAATCTTCCTCTCCATTGGTTGGGATCTTGCCTCCGGCAACCAGATCAGCTGCGCGGGGCTTCAGCTCGCCCCGTTTGAACTGCTCGCCGGTCTCTTTCATGGCGCGCATCAGCGCGGGCCAGTCGTCGATGCTGGTCGCCGAGATGTTCGCGATCATCTGGCCGGTCAGCTCGGGAACCAGAAGGTTGAGCGCCGCCGGAGAATAACCCTTCTCATCCGCCAGCCGTCCCCAATAAAGATTGCCCGACTCCCACGATTCGCCGAAAAGGCGGTTGGTGTAACCTCCGGAAACAGGGAAGGGCTCGCCCACCAGCAGCGCAAGCGAGTTGCTGTCAGCCAGCGTGGGATGAGGCACGCCAAAGTCCCTGGCAATTCGTTCCGGGTTCACGTCGGCCGGGCTTTTCCGAATCAGGGCATCCAATTCCTGGTTGGCCGGGCCCGCTGCCGTCGCGAGATCGGGATACTTGCTGTGCAGCGTGGCCGTCAGATAAAGCAAGTCGGAGGGCGAAGTTTCGTGGGCAAGATCGTCGGCGGTCTCCGGGTTCTTGAGGGCCTCTTCGATTTCGTCCTGTCGCCCCCAGCTTACGCGGGACGAAAGGACTGCCAGCGTTTTATCCCTGAGATCCTGGTTTCTCGCCGATGTGCTGATCAGCTCCTCACCAGCGCGCTGATAGAGGCCGACAGCATGCAACTCGTCCCGGCTCACATTCCACCAGCGCGGCAAAACCGCGTTGACCAGGAGTTGCGGCACGATCTCTCGCCAGATCAGCGCCTGGAGTTTTTGCGGAGCGAGGAAATCCTCTTCAGTCAGCGCCAGCACATAGGGCAGATCGGCGAGAGAGCCGATCAGGTAGGCGCCACCGCCTGCTGTAGCGCCGATGCCGACCAGCGCAGGCGCGCCCCACACTTCGTCCACGCCCTGAATCGACGACGCCGCAAAGTCATGCGAGCGCACAAACAGTGGGTTGCTGTGCAGAACCTGCGCGCCCGGAGGCTCATAATATGCATAATTCAGGCCCACCAGAGAATCGCGCAGGAATGGCGCCAGCTTCGATCGCGCAAGCTCCAACTGCGCGGGCGTTGAGGGGCCCTTGATGACTTTAGTCAGATCGGTCCGCACCTGCAGCTCGGCGTGACGGCTGGTGTAGACCATGGGCGACCACGATTCGCGCTCGCCCTGGGTGAAGATCGGCCTCGGCATTTCGAATTCGCGCAACGCGCCGGCCAGCGGCAGCAGGCTGTCGCCATTGGCGCTGCCGTGCTCCAACTCTCCGATGCCGTCATAAAGACCGAAGAGCGCGTCGATTGAAACCAGACGCTGGTCGTCCAGCACCGAGCGGAGCTTCTTCGCAAGCTCTTCGTGGACACGTTTGCCATCAGGGGTGGCCGGTGTAGGCCCGGCGAGCAAGTCCACCAGCTCATCCTGAGAGACCCCCGGCTTTCCTGGTGTGGCAGCCACGATGGCCTCAAGCGATTTGCGGGTCGCCTCGAAGAGCTGCTGGTTCGACCCGACTCCGGTGAAGGGCTGAATGGCTTTTTGCCATGAGGCGTTCAGCCCGTCGTCAGGAATCTGCTTCTGCCGTGCCAGGATCTCCCAAATGCCGATTTCGGCCTGCAGAGCTCCAAGGGCATTCGATCGCAGCCCGGGGTTGGAGATGCCGTTCACGCGATCGACGGTGCCGAGAAAGGCATTGATCGAGGTATCGTCGAGCTGCGGGAACTCGACGAAAAGCGGATACCACTGCTGCAGATGGGTGAAGCGTTCCTCAAGCAGCCGTGCGGTCGCGTCGGGCAATTGCTTGTCGGTGGACCTGCCGCTGTTGATGGCGGTCAGCATGAGATAGACCTGCATGGGCCCTGACTCGGACTGAATGTTTGAGTAGGCTACAAGGGCGTCGAGAAGCCGCTCAGGGTCGCCCGCGCCACGGGCATATTGTCCCGCGACCCGAACGTGACTCACCTTATCCTGACGCGTCAGGACCTCCTGCCACACGGCCGGGCTTCCAGGAACCAGAGGTTTTCCGCTGGCATCCCATTGCACTCGGGTCAGCAGCAGCAGCAGTCCGGCGTTGCGCGGGAAGACTCCGGTGGCTGCCGAAATCGTCGGGGCCGTAGAACGGTAGGCATCATACAGACCCTTCAGGCGGTCGCCCTGCGCAAGTTGAGCTTGCTGCGCCGGGCTCAGGCGCGATAGCGCGTCGAAGTATGCCGCCAGCCAGCCCTGGCCCTTGGTAAGTAGGTGGATCACAAATTCTCCAGGAGCACGCGGGCTGGCCCCGACAAGGTCCTGCCAGCTTTTCTCTGCGGCGTCTCCTCCGGGGACCACAACGGAACCCGACCGAACGCAGATCTGGCTTCCGTAGAAATCGAATGCGGGCGCCACCGCCAGCAGCCGCTTCAGCCCGAGCGACTGGAACAGTACTTGCCTGGTCTGGGGCTCAACCCTCGACATCGCAGAATAGAGCCGGTCTACATTCTGGTTGTTCAGCAGGAGCTCCGTCAGATCGCTCGCCGTCTTCGGATTCGAAACCGTCAACCAATCTTTTTCTGTGAAGAGAACCGGAACCCGCGCGGACGCGTAGGGATAGATGAAAGGGGTTCCTTCCTGAAGGGACTGCTCAAGTTTTGACAGCGGAAAACCCGAGTCCACGGTAATAAATGCGCGCTCGGCGTCCGATGTGATCAGCGAGGCGTCCTGCCGCGAGCAGCCATGCTCGAACTGGTACCCGAGGACCTTGAGCAGGGTGCCCGCATCGTCGCAGGATGCGACGTGGATTTTGCCGTCGGGACCAGCCAGGGGCTCGAGCTCTCGCGCCATGTGAACGTAGCGATCCGCGAGGACAAGATACTCCGTCTTGTGTCCCGTCTGGTAGCCGTAGAGGAAGGCATTGCGCGCCAGCAACGGCAGGACTTCTTCGGGGCGAACCTCCTGGCTGATGCCGTCCATGCGAAGGAACGAGCGCAACGGCCCGGGAATTTCGATGCTATTTGACGTTGGCTCGGCTACCACACCGCTCTTGTCCGCGTCTGTTTGAGAGACGGCGGTCGATTGCTGCGGTGGTTCAGCCGCGGCGTGAGCGAGCGTTCCCGCAAAGACAAGCACTCCACCAAAGGTGATGAGAGCGCGAAAAGGGAATTTCATCTGAATGCCCCTTTCAGGTTCAGTTGTGTTGGCCAACGAGGTCAGAGATTCTGCACGCTAAGAGGAAAGATGGACGGAGCGCTAATCCAGTTGCCTTAGTTTGATTCTGTTAACTTTCTTCCCCGAAACCCGTATCCACTTTCACGCACAAGATCAAGACGAATAAATGAATGATCGGTGTCCAGCTGCTGAAACGGCCTCAAAGTGAAGCACTGATGCCGTGGGCCTGGGTTTCAAAAGAACCGGTTTCATCTGCCGGGGAGGGACATTAATAATAGTGGGAGAGATTGATTCGTCGGAGAACCTCCCACGTCAAGCGAGATTATCAGGGACGGGTGCGTCTGGCTAGTGGATTTTTTTGTCGCCGGCCAGGCCGCAGCTTGCGAATGGCCGATGCTTGCTCCCACCTGTGCTCAGGGCTCTCGGGCTCATCGCTCTGCAGTGATATTTCCGTGACAATTGTCGCTGCTGTTTGCCCGCGTCGCTGACGGGCGCTCCCTACCAACCGGTGAGAGAGATCAGGCGTCGTGAGAGATCGACCCCTCGAAGATGTGCCCCATCTTCTCGCGCTTCGTCTTCAGGTAGGCTGCGAAACTCTCCTGCGTTTCGACCTCCGCCGACACCCGTTCCACGACCTGGATTCCCGCCGCCTCCAATGCCGCGACCTTGTCGGGATTGTTGGTCATCAGCCTGACCCGGGTCACACCGAGCAGCTTCAGCGCCTCCGCCGGCAGCTCATAGGCGCGGCAATCGGCGGCAAACCCCAGCTCAACGTTCGCTTCAACCGTGTCCAGTCCCTGGTCCTGAAGCTCATAGGCCTTCAGCTTTGCCATCAGGCCGATTCCCCGGCCCTCCTGTTGCTCGTAGAGCAGGATTCCCGCGCCTTCTTCGGCGATCTTGGTCAGCGCCAGCTCCAGTTGCAAACGGCAATCGCAGCGCAGCGACCCAAATACATCTCCGGTGAGGCACTGGGAGTGAATTCGCACCAAAGGTGGTGCAATCTGCACGTCGCCCATGACCAGCGCCACCAGACCTTCAATCTTCTGCTCGGGCTCGCAGCCGTGGGCCGTTTCCGTCCGCATTCCCTCGAAGCCGAGAATCCTGAAAGCTCCCCAGCGGGTGGGAAAGTCCGCTTCGGCCACCTTTTTCACACTCGCCAAGGCCATACTGCTATTTTACGGCGGGTGGGAGAATTCGGGTTGGCATGCGGCCGAGTGCACCGCGGAGCCATCGAACGCGAGTTGACACGCAGCCTGCTGCGACGCTACCTCTCGAATCATGGCAGGGCCCCGTAAACAGACAGCGAGCATCGTCCCGGTCGAGGACGCCAAGGCGCTTGCGGCGGTACGCGTTTTGCTCGAAGAGTATTGGAGGTCGTTCGGGTTCACTCCCTGCTTCCAGAACTTCGGTGAAGAGCTGGCCGGGCTTCCCGGTGCGTATGCCCCGCCCAACGGCCGCCTGGCTTTGGCGCTAGTGGATCGGGCGCCCGCCGGATGCATTGCTTTACGGCGCGTCGATACCACCCGTGCCGAGCCCAAGCGCCTTTACGTGCGCCCCGTCTTTCGCGGCCTCGGCGTCGGCCGCACCCTCCTGCAGTGGGTCATGGACCAAGCGCGCGCCGCCGGCTACACCGAGCTGGTGGGCGACACCATGCCGGAGATGCACGAGGCCCTGGCTCTCTACGAAAGAATGGGCTTTGAGCGGATCGGCAACGCGGCTGCGGTTCAGGCATCCGCATCGCCGCAGATCTCCGCTACGCCGATCCTGATCCGGAAGAAGCTTTAGCGGCCGCAGCGTAATTCTGGCTCGTCGCCTCCGCGCCGCGATACATTGATCATGTGACAGATACGCTCTTATATGTCACGCTTCTCGTCAAGCTGGGCGTCATGGCGTCTGTCGCCAGCATCCTGGCGCGTGCCTCCAGCTTCCGCCGTCTCTTCTTTGCGGAAAAGCGCCGCCCTGCTCAAACCCTGGCTCTTCTGGCGTTCTTCCTTGTGCCTCTCACCCTTGGCGTGTGGGTGCGCCTCACGGTTTCGAACTTTCTTGCCGCCGACGTCTCCTTCGAGACCACGATTCTGCTGGGATTGCTGATCGGCCCGGGCTGGGCGATGCTATCGGGCGCCATCCTGTCGATTCCGGCTGTCCTGCACCATGAATATCTGGCTCTCCCGTTCAACGTCGTTCTCGGGTTGGCCGCGGGCGCCATCAGCCGCTTCGTCGGCCAGGAAGAGATCTGGTCATTCACTCCCTTCATTGACCTCAGCCTCTATCGCTGGGTGCGGCGCAACCTGGTCAAGCCGCGCATCGATCGCCAGATTCTGCTCCTGTTCCTGATCGCGGTCATGGAGATGATCCGTGACTGGATCGCCCATGCCTTCCCACACCGTCTCTTCGCATTGCTCGCCGGGAACCTCTGGCTCCAGGCGCTGGTGTGGCTCAGCGCGCCCATGGTTGTGGGGATCGCGCTGAAGGTCTGGAATACCCTGCGCATCGAAAAATCTCTCGAAGAACAGAAGCGGCTGCTCCTCGAGGCGCGTCTCGATGCCCTGCAACGCCAGATCAATCCTCATTTCCTCTTCAACACGCTCAACTCCATCGCCGCGCTGGTCCGCAGCCAACCCGAGCAGGCGCGCACCATGACCGTCAAGCTCGCCAATATTCTGCGCGCTCTGTTGAAGGATCACGATGCCTACGTGCCGCTGCGCGAGGAGCTGCGGTTTACCGACGACTATCTCGACATCGAAGTCGTCCGCTTCGGGGCCGACAAGCTGCGCGTCATTAAAGAAATTGACCCGCGCACGCTCGAAGTCCCTGTGCCCAGCATCCTGCTGCAGCCGCTGATCGAGAACAGCATCAAGCACGGCCTGGAGCCGCGCATCCACGGGGGCACCGTGACTTTGCGCAGCCGCCTCGACGGCGATTATGTTTCCATCGAAGTGGCCGACGACGGCGTGGGCATCAGCAATCGACCCGTTCCTGCCCGGCACCAGAGCGGGTCGGGTATCGGCATGAAGAATGTGCAGGAGCGGCTTGAAGTTCTTTACGGCAACCGCGCACGCTTCAACGTCACCAGCAATCCCGGCCGCGGCACCATCGTCTCCATCGAAATCCCGGTAAACCTGAACGGAGTGGCGTAAGACCGGGCAGCGCGCATCGCTGTCTTAGCGCTCAACATTGCTCTGAGCGTTAGCCGCTGCAGCAGCCAGCTGTTCTTTCTTTCGCCGGTCGGCCAGCCACGCGCTGAATTCTTCGTTGAGCGTCATTCCGGGTTTGCGGAAGGGACGATATTCCAGCCTCATGTAATCCCGAAAGGCGTCGTGTTCTTCATTGGTTGCAGGAGAAACGTCGGCCGGCTTTTCGTCGGCGCCGCTCTTGATGGGTACGACGGTCTTTCCGAAGAGCCACTGGGCCTCAAATGGCGCCAGGCCAGGGATCAGCAGCCGGATCAGGCCGAAGAATGGGATATGGTTTCGTGAGTAGGCCACGCCAATCAGAAGCGCCAGAAACGCAAGATGCGTTCCCAGGAGCTGACCCATCGGCATCGCGAACTCCCGTTGCTGCACCGTGACGAAGATCAGAAAAACCAGGTAGAGGTGATAGGAGATCAGGATCGAGGCGTATGCGGCGGCCGCGCCATCCAACAGGTAATGGGCGATCACATAGCCGATAAGGCTGGACACTACGAACCCGACAAACTTCATGCGCTCTACCTCTTCTTCCGGTTCAGCCGCAGGCTCACGATCGGCTGCCGGCAATTCTCTGGAGAACGCTTCGCCGAAGCGACGCGGCTCCGATCGCTCTTCGGGACGTGGCCCGGCTGACTTTTCAATCACTATAGCGCGGGCTTTGGCCGTTGTTTACCGTCTGGACGATTTGAATGCAGCCGAAGGTACCATTCGCGCTATCCTCAGAACGTGGTCCGATTCACGGTTCTCGCCTCCGGCTCCAAGGGCAACAGCGCGGTCATCTCGGGTGGACGCACGCGCATCCTTGTCGACGCCGGCCTTAGCTGCCGCGAGATCTTCCGCCGCATGAAACTGGCGGGCGAAGAGCCGAATACGCTCGATGCCATCGTCATCACACACGAGCATCAGGACCATATCAATGGACTGGCTGTGACCGCCCGCAAGCTGGGCATCCCGGTGTATTTCACTGAAGCTACGCATCGCGCATGGGTGCGCTGGCTCACGCCGCGCCGCCAGATGTCGTATGCGCAATGGCTCGAGCTCTGCCGCAAGCAAGCGGCTGAACGGCGAGCGGAGCTGGAAGCCGATCTCCAGTCGCCCGCTGACACCGATCCGGAAGAGGTTGAGGCGGATGGCTCGAGCGCGCCGGCAGCAGGCGCCTCTTTGGACCCGCCAGCTGAGAAGCCTTCTGACCGCCCGCCGTCGTTCAAGGAAGATCCCACCTGGCTTCCGGCCGTCGAGTACTTCCAGGCTGGGCGTCCCTTCGCCATCGGCGATATCAGTCTGAGCCCCTTCACCATCCCCCACGATGCAGCCGACCCCGTGGGTTTTGTCCTCTCGGCCGAGGGCGTACGGCTGGGTTTTGCCACTGACCTGGGCTATATCACCCCCAACGTCAGGCAGCAGCTCAGGAACCTGGATTTGCTGCTGCTCGAGTCCAACCACGACCTCGAAATGCTGCGCGACGGCCCCTACCCATGGGCGGTCAAGCAAAGGGTACTTTCGCGCGTTGGTCACCTGTCGAACAAGGCGGCCTCGGAGTTCCTGCTGACCGGCTACGACGGACAGGCCCGGTACGTCATTCTGGCGCATCTATCTGAAAATAATAATCTTCCCGAGCTTGCCAGGGTCGCAGCGGAACGAGCCCTGCTGGGGCGGGCCAACCTGTTGGCCAATCGCCTGCTCCTTGCCGAACAACATCAGCCACTTGCGCCCCTAAATTTTTAGCGAAATAGTATTACAATAGTAAGAAACCGGCATCTATCCACCAGGGATGGATTGGGCGCGGTTTTTGTCTATTCATTTCAGGCACTTTGCTGCGATTTTGAGCCTGACACCGAAACCTGCCGCGCCGAAAGTCATCTAACCAGAGGATGTCGCTTTCTTGATCCGGTTTCGTTCGTGTGTCGAGCGGCTGAATAAATTTACCGAGACGAGGCTTTAGGTCTATGGCAAATGGAAACCGATGCACTGATCGTGTAGTCGGCGCGATTCTGGCAAGCTGGCGATACGACATCTCGGGAATTTCGCCCGAGATGCGGAGAGACTACGAACAGCATCTGCGCGAATGCGCCCAGTGCACGACCCGCCAGCGAGTTCATCGCACCATCGATGTGACCTTGGCTGCCCTCACCGGGACGGCCTCTCTGTTTTTCCTCTTCGCACTCGCTGTTTTGAAACATGTGAAGCCGCTCGAACTGGTCGCCTTCAAGGTGCTTAACCTTGACGTCTTCGACATGTATCACATGCTGGTTTCTGCCGGTGTTGCCGGCCTGTGCTTCTCGCTGATTGCCCTGGCGCTCGTCCTCATGGCAACGCCTGCGCCGTCGTATCTCGGAGGCATCGCCGCGGAACGGGCCAAGCTCATCGAGCAGCGTGTCGCCGCCATCCGCTCTCTTCGCCTGAGATAAATCGCCAGCCTGTTCTCCTGGTGTAAAAAGGCCTCCCAACCGGGAGGCCTTTTTGCATGGAGAACGGCGCTCGACCTAAACGACCTGGCTCACTCTATTGCTTCGGAAACCGGTTGTGCGAGTACCGCAATCGCCGGCTTCTCCACCTTTTTTGCGGACTTGCCGAGGAAGGGAAGCTCCAGGAAGCGATAGCTCACGCTGGCCACCAGTATGACGACAACACCCACCACCGCCATCAGGGCCCAGTAAGCAAAGGGATCGAGCGAAACCCAATGGAAATGCCAGGCCAGTCCCTGCACCAACACATAGAGCACGATTCCGTGCAACAGATAAACGCTGTAGCTGATCTTGCCCAGGTACATCATGGCGCGGCTGGTGAGCAGGCCATGGAAGTCGTTGCCGTAAACCACCATCAAAAATATGGGGGCCAGCAGCGCCGACTCTGCGAAGCCTTCGAGCGGGTCAACGTAGGTGACAACGCACCAGAGCAGGAGAACCGCGACCAGCGTGCAGGCGGGATGCTTCAACAGCGGCCATTGCTTCCGTTCGGCCTTTAGATGCGCCGCGAGAATGCCCACGCTGAAACACGTGGCCGTCATAAGGACAAACAGTTGCACTCGCGCTAGGAAGGTTTCCTGCGAGCCGTGCGCCGGAATATTTCCCAGGACCAGATTCGGGATGAGGCAGAGAAGAAGAATCGCCAGAGGCCCTTTCCGTCTTGCAAACCAGCCAAGAAACGGCAAGAGGATGTAGAACTCCCATTCCAGGCGCAGCGTCCAGAAAACCGTGTGATTGATCTGCGCGCTCGCGAAGCCGTTGATATTGGGGAATCCGGCAAGCCCCGAAATTGCCCAGGCGCCTAACTCCGCAACCAGGCTGTGGAACGGGACGCGCAGGCTGAAATTGGTTTGGTACGCGGTAATGATTGCGATGAGGGCCAGCGATCCCAGGTAAGCCGGCATCAATCGCCGCGCGCGCTTGAGCAGGAACGGTCCCGGCGAAAGATTCGGGGTCGCGAGCCGTTTCGACCAGAAGAGGAATCCGGTGATGAAGAAGAACATGGAAACGGACAACGCGCCGAGTTGCGCGTAGAGCTTCGACGGGGGCAGATCCCAGTTGCCGGTGCGGAAGTAGAAATAAGCGATGACAGCATGATGGAAGAAGACATTCAGGGCCAGGATGCCCCGCAAGCCCTCAATTCCGGGATAGAACTCGCCGCTTGTTACAGTCGTGCGCTTTTGGCCGGAGAGCAGTGAGAGACCGGTCGCGATCAGACCAAAAAATCCCCATAGCGCGAAGAAGAAGATGGGATTCGAGATCTGCAACCCTACCTCCCGCCGGCGAGGAGACAATTTACCGATTGGCGCTATCGGTTCTTAACCTGGTGCGACACGGTTGCCGTTCGGCCCAGTCTATTCCTCCGGAGCGTTCAATTCCACGGGGCTTGGGCCACGGGGACGCCCTGTCTCCGTTTCGAGGTGGAATCGATGCTTTCGGAGCGGTTCCCGCGCTAATACCATTCGAAATCCGGGGCTCTCCTGGGGAAATAGCACCTAAGTACCAGAGAGTTAGCTGCCGCGGTTCCGGGCAGGAAAATTCCTATCCGTCGCGCATGTGGGACTCGAGTCCGGAGGGTCGGGCGCGTCGCGGGATCGCCCGAAATGCGATCTTCCCCCGGCGAGATTCGGCATCGCCTCATCTGCACAAAGGCCTCCCGGTTGGGAGGCCCTCGTTTTCTTCACAAATGCGGGCTCGGCTTACTCGCCGTAGTTCAGGCTCTCCAGTCCGAGATACTGCGCGCCTGAGCCCAACTCCTCTTCGATCCGCAGCAATTGGTTGTATTTTGCGATGCGGTCGGTGCGGCTCACCGATCCGGTCTTGATCTGCCCCGCTCCGGTCGCCACCGCGAGATCGGCGATGAAGGTATCTTCCGTTTCGCCCGAACGGTGCGAGATCACCGATGTGTAGCCGTAGCGGCGCGCCAGCTCAATGGACTCGAACGTCTCCGTCACGGTTCCGATCTGGTTGACCTTGATCAGAATCGAATTGCCTACGCCTTCCTCAATGCCGCGCTGCAGGCGCTTCACATTGGTGACAAAGATGTCGTCGCCCACCAGCTGAATCTTGCTGCCGAGCCTGTCGGTCAGAATCCGCCACCCGTCCCAGTCGTCCTCGGCCAGGCCGTCTTCGAGCGAGACGATCGGATATTGCCGGATCCAGTTGTCGTAGAAGCTCACCATCTCCGCGCTGGTCAGCTCACGCTTGTCGCTCTTCTTGAAGACGTACTTGTTCTTCTCCTTGTCGTAGAACTCGCTTGATGCCGGATCGAGCGCGATAGCGATCTGCTCGCCGGGCTTGTAGCCGGCCTGCTCAATGGCTTCGAGGATCAGCTCAATGGCCTCGGTGTTTTCTTTGAGCGACGGCGCAAACCCGCCTTCATCGCCAACTGCCGTGTTGTATCCCTTTTTCTTCAACACGCTTTTTAATGCGTGGAAGGTCTCGGCCGCCCAGCGCAGCGCCTCGCTGAATCGCTCCGCGCCCACCGGCATGATCATGAACTCCTGAAAATCCACGTTCGAATCGGCATGCGCTCCGCCGTTCAGCACGTTGAGCATCGGCGTCGGCAGCACACTGGCATTCGCGCCGCCCAGGTAGCGATAGAGCGGAACCTCCAGCGTCTGCGCCACAGCCCGCGATGCCGCCATCGACACCGCCAGGATGGCATTGGCCCCCAGCTTGCTCTTATTGGGCGTTCCGTCGAGCGCGATCATCGACTGGTCGATCAGGCGCTGGTTCGCTGCGTCCATACCCTCAAGCTCCGGCGCAATCACCGTCTCCACATTGGCGACGGCCTGCAACACGCCCTTGCCTCCGTAATGGCTCTTGTCGCCGTCGCGCAACTCCACGGCTTCGTGCTCGCCCGTGGACGCGCCCGAAGGCACAATTGCCCGGCCCATCGCGCCGCTCTCCAGAATTACGTCCGCTTCCACCGTTGGATTACCACGCGAGTCCAGAACTTCGCGGGCGCGTACCGCAACAATCTCAGTCATATTGCTCCTCACAATGTGGTGCAGCAGCCGGTCGTTCAGTTTGGGACGGCGATCCACGGCAAGAGCTTCTCCGGCAGTGCTTTGAATCGAGTTCAAAAGCCCGTGCTCGCGCAAAAAAGACAACTCCCCGTCCAGTGAAAATCCTCAATAGAAGTGCTGGCTATCAGCTCGGATTCTAACAAAGGAGGCGGTTTCCGGCCTTGTGGCAGCGGTCACAGCGCGAGCCTGCGCTATCGCGTGCGCCGAGTTAACTGCTTTGATTCTTGCTGCGAAAGGCACACGCGCGCCTGCCACTGGCTCGCCATTGACCGATCCCGGTCTAGTCTTAGTTTGGGTGAGTTTTCCTCTGTTTTTCCCGGTACGATGGCGGAAAGAACTTTCCCGTTCCCGGGGTGTCTAAGAGATCAAGGCGATCTTTGCCCATAAGGAGACAGGGATGAAGCGCAGCTTGCTTTTGTACGCCTTGCTTGCCACGTCAGCGGCCTTGCTGGCAGCGCAGGAAAACAGCCAGTCCGGCGCCTATTCGGGAACGTCCACCCCGCCACCCGACACTTCAATCGTCACCGATGAGCCGGCTCAGGATCATGCCGCCAATCCCGCCGGTGCGACCGGCTACGAGCAGCCGGCTCCCATACCGATTCCCAAGCCCTCACCGGCTCAAACGATGCCGCAGACGATGCCCCAGACCATGTCGGCGCCCGCACCACAGCCCGCGCCGATGGCGGCTCCAATGAATCGGGTTGCGCCCGCTTCCATGGCGCCCAACCCAGCCGACGGCACTGACGATGGAATCGTGGCAATTGCGACGGACGACTCTGCACAGCCCGAATTGAATCAGCGCGGCGCCATGAGGCGCGATCCCATGATGAGCGACCCCGACGGCGACATCGTTCATCCCGAAGGCCGGTCCCAATACGGAGGCGGCTACGGCGCCACCATCCGCGTCCATTTGCTCGAGGACTTGTCTGCCGCGACCAGTCAGACAGGGGAGCGATTCCGAACCCGTGTGGCTTCCGACGTCATCCAGGATGGCCAGATCCTGATTCCTGCGGGCTCTGAACTCGATGGCACCGTGGTTGGCGTCTCCTACGGCCATGCCCTCGGCCACGGCTCCATGCATCTTCGTCCCGAAGAAGTGATTCTGCCCGACGGCTCGCGTTTCCACATCTACGCCGAGCTTTCCGGCGCTCCCGGTTCGTCGGTTCATATCAATGGCGAGGGCGGAGTCAGCGCCGGTTCGCGCCTCAAGAAAGACGGCATCGAATACGGTGCGGGGGTTGGCGCCGGCGCGATCACCGGGGCCATTCTTGGCGGTCCGGGCGGTGCGCTGGCCGGAACCATCATCGGCGCCGGAGCGGTTACCGTTCACTTGCTTGTCAGTCATCCACAGGCCAGGCTCGACAGCGGTTCTGTGCTTCTGTTCACCCTCAACCAGCCGCTCAATCTTGTGCCGGCTGCGCAATCCGGAAACTAACGTCTGCGCAACACCTGGGGTACCGGAGGAGAGCCGGAATTCCCCAGCCCCACATCGAACCAGGAGGCGAATATGAATTGCAGTCAGCTCCTTGAACGGCGTGCAACGACCAACTGGGAAAGGTCGACGTCATCTCTCCGGGATTCAGGTGAAAACCTGAGTCAGCTTCGCACACAATCCAGGCCCTGGAGCTTGCCAAGGCCTTCGGCGCCTTCGGCAGCATCCGACCGCGCCTTTACTCTCAGATCCGCCTCCCCATCCCGCTGGGGCTGAGCGAACTTCTCGTCGGCAAAGCGTCCCCAAACGGCGTCATCACGCGGCGGGTCTGGCTCCATGCGGAGGGCCGGCCGCGTGCGTGTGCGCAGCCTCATTGCGTGCACTCTGCGGTGTCATCTTCCCGCCAATATGCGTCCGGCAGCCTCGCAAGCTCATTAGGCGCCCGTCCCGATTTGCCTTTTCACCCCAAATGGCGCTAACGTTGCGCTAGGTGCGTCGCCTGTCCGTGAGCACGGCGTCATAGGCTTAAAGAAAATCCTTCTTCCGCCGGTTTCGGCCGACGCATCCCAGGCAAGCATGGGAGGTTCCCATGATCCAGCGTCTTCCCTACAGGCTTTCACCGCTCGGTCCGTTTTCGCCCGGCGCGATCTCTGCGTTCGCCCTGCGCTGCCTGCCGCTTGCCGCATTTCTCGCCGCCGGCTCGCTTGCCGCCCAGGTCATCACCATCGACACCAGCGGAAAGGGTGGGGGGACAGCCAACGGTCCCATCGACCATCAATATGCTCAGATCACGCCGACCCATGTAGACCTGCCTAAGACCGAGCTCGACCCCAAGACCCGCCTTCTGCTCATTCGCGAGATGCAATCGGAGCAGGGATTCGCTATGCGCCCCTTCCCGCGCGGTCATAAGGGCCTGATCCTGGAAGCGAACGGCAAGCTCGCGCCCGCCGGTGAGCCTTACCTGAACATGGTTGTCAGCCAGGGGCTCTCAGCGAAACCGGGCGCGCGCGTCGTCATCACCGATATCAAGTTCGATCGCGACAAGATCGTCTTTGACCTCAACGACGGCCCTGACCCCAAGCACCGCTTCCTGCGCCACGTGCAGATCGGCATGGGACCCACGATGGGCGATCCCGACATCGATCCGTCGGTCGCCAATCAGGACGGAGGGCCCGCCGGCTCGCGCCTCACCCTCACCTTCCACGATCACGTTCCCGAGCTCACCAGCCAGCAGGTCAAGGCCCTGCTCGCCCCGCTCATCTCTTTCGATGTCAAGACGCCTGTCCAGGCATTCACTGACACGCTTCCGCCCGAGCTGAAGAAGGACATCCTCGACCACAAGGTTCTTGTCGGAATGAACATCGATATGGTGCTCTTCGCGAAAGGCCCGCCGCTCACCAAGTCGCGTGAGATGGACGGGCAGATGCCCTTCGAGGAGTGGATCTACGGCACACCGCCTCAGGAAGTGGACTTCGTGCGCATCAACGGCAACCGCGTCATCCGCGTGGAAATTGCGCACGACGGCGAACCGCTGCAGGTCTTCACCAAGGATGTCGTCTCCGCCATGCTGATGACGGGCGGAACTCCGGTGATGACTGCGCAAGCGAACGTACGCATCATTCATGAAGGCGATGTCGAGATCAATCCCGACAAGCAGGCCCCGGCCGCTGCGCCCAGCCTCCGCAATCCCGGCGAACAATTGCCCGACCAGAATCAATCGACCGGCGTGATGCGTCCGGTGCAGATGCCCAAACCGCACACCCCCGATCAGGATAACGTTCAGCTTGGCGCCAATCCTGACGAGCAGCAACAGTCAGCGCCATCCAGCCCAAGCGCGGCGCCGGCGAACGGACAGGCGTCGCAACCGGCGGCCGGGACGTCCCCGGCGACAAACTCGCAGTCGCCGCCGCCCGCGCAACATCCGGCATCGCCGAGCGGCCAGCAGTCGACTCCGGCCAATGCGCAGCCTTCTACAACTTCAAATGCAGCGCCGCCGGTGTCTTCGGGCTCCGCTCAATCGAATTGAATTGATATCTTGAATTGATATCACTGCCCGGGCGATCACTGCTTTTCCGCCTCAGGACTTATGTCGTTTTCGCGCCGGATGATCTTTCTCATCTCGGACCCGGAGATCCTCTCCAGCGTCTCGAGCAGGTGCTCGGGATTGAAAGTTGAAATGTGATACTGCTCCTCGCCGCATGGATCCTGCCCGCCCGGCGAAACCGTCACGATGGGAATCTGCGCGTGTTTGCTTCTCAACTGCCGCACGATCTCAATGCAAGACCGTCCCTGGATCTGCGTGTCGAGCACAACGCCGTCGACGTTGGGAAAGCGCTCCAGGGCCCCAATCGCCTCCTCCGGGCTGTATGCGGTAATCACATTCAGCTTGGCGCTTTCCAGCACCAGCTTTCGCGTTGAGATGCTGCCCGGATATTCGTTGTCGATGACCAGAAAACAAGGTCGCATGGAATCTCCTTTCAGTGCCTCCCGGTTCAGTCGTTCCCAATCGATCTGGGCCGACCGCAACTGTATCGGACGCACTCATTGCCCGGTTCGTTGCCCAAGACGCGCGATCGGAAAAGGTTGCCTGCGGCCGTCTTAGGCTAAAGCCCTGAGAACCAGTAACAAGCGCCCTCGGCGTGCCACATTTGAGAGGCAATTTCGCTGCTGTTCGCCGGCGCAGATTCGGGAAAGATAGAATTTCCGCAAGGCAACCCAATCCAGGATGCCCGCGCGGTCCCGTGGCCGGGGGAACATCCGGTGGCCGGCTCTCGTAAACAGAATCAGCACGTGATCGGAGGCCGCGCATGTCGCGATCGATTCCCCTCACCGCGATTCTTTCTCTCGCAATCGGATGGGCGCCTTGTTTTGCAACTGCGCAGGGCGCGGCGTCGTCACAGCCCTCGGCCATGAGCGCCGACATGCCCGGCATGTCGCATATGGCTGGCCATATGTTTCTGAGCACACTGCGGCCGTCGCAGCCCGGCGATCGGCAGAAAGCCGACGCCATCGTCGCGGCGGCACGCCAAGCCATGGACCCGTACCGGGACTATCACAAGGCGCTGGCTGATGGGTACCGTATCTTTCTGCCCAACATTCCGCAGCCACTCTATCACTTTACGAACTACGAAAATGGGCGCGAAGCCGCCGCGCACTTCGATCCCCTCAAGCCGACATCGTTGCTCTACAGGAAGACTGCGGATGGTGGCTACAAGCTCATCGGCGTGATGTACACCGATCGCGTGGGGGCGACGCAGGACGAGCTGAATGAGCGCATCCCGCTGAGCATTGCGCGCTGGCACCAGCACGTGAATTTCTGCAAGGCGCCGGCGGGCCAATGGGCCGGATACTTCGGCCCCGATGCGAAGTTCGGGCTCATGGGGTCAATCAGCACTAAAGATGCTTGCGACGCCGCCGGCGGGTTCTTCATCCCGCATGTGCTCGGATGGATGGTCCATGTCTATCCTGACGAATCCAACCCGAAAGATGTCTGGTCCATTGACGACGACCACGGCCGCGACAATATGGGCAACTCGCCAATGCCCGGGATGAAGATGAACTAGTAATCCGGTCTCCGCAATCCATGTTGCTTACACGGCTCGCGGCCGCTGCACCGTCCCGCTCAAAAGCCCCGTTTGCAGGATCGCGCCGGAACGTACGCGCTTCATATAAACTGGATGAAGCGAGTCCGCCTGCTCTCCCTCCTATTCGGGTGCTTTCAGCGTCTCTTTGGGCGTGAGGCAGGCTACGGCCGCGCCGTTGAAGCCGTCCCCGATACGGGACGCGAGCAGAGACAAGCCCACAAGGAGAAACGAAGAACCAATGGCAAAGATCGCAAAAACCGGCGACCGCAAGAAGATGATGGATACGACGAAGTCGACCGATTGTCCCAAGTGCAACAAGCCTACGCGCATAGTCAAGCGCGTCAAGGACCGTGAGCGCGGCGTTCCCGGGGGAGTCTATATCTCCTGTTCCGCGTGTGACTTCTACGAGAAACTTTGAGTGGACTCTCGGATCCGAAAGTCAAGGAAAGAAGCCCAGTCTCGAGCTGGGCTTTTTTGCTGTCTGCGGCCCTTACTCGATCGCCGGCGTCATCTCTCTCAAGATCGCCTCGGCTGCTTCCGCCGGTTCGGCAGCCTGCGTGATGGGCCGGCCGACAACCAGGTAGCTTGCCCCCGTTCTGATCGCCTCCGCCGGCGTCGCGATGCGCTTCTGGTCGCCCGTTTCTCCTTTTGCCGGACGAATGCCAGGGACCACCAGGACGCCGCCGGGGCCGGTCAGCGCCCGTAGGGCTGCGACCTCCTGGGGCGAACAGACGAAGCCGCGAATTCCCGCTTTTAACCCCATTGCGGCCAGCAGCTCAACTTGCTGCGCCGGAGACCGCTCCACGCCTGCAGCCTGCAACTGCGCTGTGTCCATGCTGGTCAATACCGTCACGGCCAGCAGTTGCGGCGGGTTAGAGATTCCCCCGAGCGCCTCGCGCGCGGCTTCGAGCATCGCGGGCCCGCCACTGGCATGAACGGTCATCATGCGCGCGCCCAACTTTGCCGCCGAGCGCACCGCTCCCGCAACCGTGTTGGGAATGTCGTGGAACTTCAGGTCGAGAAAGACCGGGTGACCGCTCTCAGCGAGCCTTGCGACGATAGCCGGCCCGGCGGCGGTGAAAAGCTCCAGGCCAACTTTGAACCACCGGCATGTGCCTTCAAGCCGCTCGACCAGCGCATATGCCGCTTCTGCATTCGGCACGTCGAGAGCGACGATCAGGCGGTCACGAGCTGCAGATAGCGTATCGGACGAGGCGCTGCGCGACGGGCCGACTTCGCGATTCAATCCTTCAGAGATCGGCATGTCTTCATGCTAAAGCATCCCGAGTTTGCCCGGCGGCGGTGGACCGCCAGCCCGCGGGTTACATTGAAGAGGGGTTGAGACTCGACCTGGGGCGGTTTGCGATGCGTCTTTGGGCAATCGGAATTATCGCGTTTCTGCTGGCGCGCCCCGCGCACCCCGAAACCGTCCACACCAACCCCATGAACTACGATCCGCAGGTGCGCGCGGCCTACGACGCCTACTACAACCTGAACTACCCGCTGGCTGTAGCGCGCTTTGAGGAGTTCCGCAAGGCGCATCCCGGCGATCCGCAGGCCACAGCCTATCTGCTCGACGCCGTGATCTTTCAGGAGCTCTACCGCAAGGACCTGCTCGACACTACGTTCTACGCCAACGATGGCTTCCTGAGCGGCAAGCACGCCACGGAAGAGGACCCCGACAAGCGCAATCAGATTTTCAAGCTGGCTGACGACGCGGTGCGCGAGGCCGACTGGCGCCTCGCCAGAAACCCCAACGACGTCGACGCGCTTTTTTCCCGCGCCTGGGTGCGCGCCTTGCGATGCACCTACGTGGCCATGGTCGAGCGCGCTTTCGGCACCGGCTTCCGCCTGGCCACAAAGGCAAAAGACGACGCAGCGCGCGCACTTCAGATTGATCCCGATTACGCCGACGCCAAACTCATCACCGGTGTCTACGAGTACGTGGTCGGCGCGCTGCCCTGGCCGTTCAAATTCATGATCGGCTTTGCCGGAATCACCGGATCGAAAGCCACCGGCATGGCCATGCTCCGGGAGGCCGGCAATCACGGCGTTGTCACCAGCCTGGAGGCGCGCACCGCCATCGCCCTCTTTCTGCGGCGCGAGTCACGCTATCGCGAAGCCATCGAGGTTGTCCTCAAGATGAAGAATCAATATCCGCATGATTTTCTGTTCTGCCTCGAAGAAGCCAACCTGCGCAAGGATGCCGGCGAGGGCATGGCCGCAGTGGATGTTTACCGCAAGATCCTCGCCGACAGCGCCCAGCCGGGTTACTTCGCCGAGGCGAGGCTGGAACTGGCTGACTTCGGCCTGGGAGATGCTCTGCGCGGCCAGCGTCACTATGTCGAGGCTGCGCTGGCCTACGAGCAGGCCGCCGCAACGCGAGGAGTGGGAGCGGAGCTGAAAATCCGCTCGCTGCTCGATGCCGGCCAGTGCCGGGACCTCGCCGGCGACCGCGCTTCGGCCCTCCGCGACTACCAGGCTGTCATCGACGCCGGTCCCAGCACCTCCCGCGCCGACCAGGCCCGCAAGTATCTGCGCACCCCCTACCAGGGAACCTGAATCTGGCCGGCGCTGGCTCCCTGAGCACCCGACTTCGCTCTCCCCTGGGGAACTGCGCCCGGCCTATCCTCGTATTGAGGGATTGAGCGTTCACCTCCGAAAAGAGGCTCCTATGGCGGTCTTTTGTCAGAATTGCGGATCAGGCTTACCTCTGAATGCCCACTTCTGCTCGAAATGCGGAACCACCGTTGCCGAATCTCAACCCATTTACAGCCGAATGCTGATGCGCCCGCGGGCTGGTCGCCTGATTGGCGGGGTCTGCATCGGCCTGGCGCAGGCCTACGGCTGGGACGTTACCGCGGTGCGGATCCTGGCCATTCTGGGCCTGGTCCTGTCCAGCGGGCTGGTGGGTATTGCCTACCTAGCTGCCTGGATCGGAATTCCAGAGGAGACGGCACCCCTGCCTACGGCGTATCCTCCTGTTAGGTGAGTGACTTTTACCATTCGGACGGCGCCCGCCTTGGTTTTTCCGATTCCGGCTCGGGCTTGCCTGTCGTCTTTCTTCATCCCACCCCGCTTGACCGGGATTACTGGCGTCTGCTCGCGCAACACCTTCCCGGCGTGCGGGCGATTCTGCCTGACCTGCGCGGCCACGGGATTTCCGAGCTGGGTTCCGATCTCCCCGCGGGGGGATTCTCACGCGTTCCCGATGCTCCGATCCTCTCCATGAGCCAGCTCGCCACCGATGTTCTTGCGCTTCTCGATCACCTTCGCTTTCCTTCGGCGGTCCTGGCAGGTTGTTCCGTCGGCGGTTACGTGCTCATGGAAGTCTGGCGCAAAGCTCCAGAACGCGTGCGCGGCCTGGCCTTCATCTGCTCCAAGCCTCAGCCCGACGCTCAATTCAATATCGACAAGCGCGTAGAGAACATCGCTCGCATCAGGAGCGAGGGCGTCGGCCGGCTGTTTGATGAGATGGCCGAGGGTCTGACGGGCAAAGTAGCGCAGCTCGATCGCCCCGACATCGTATCGGAGCTGCGGCTCCGCATGACCGTTTCAGTGAAGGCATTTGTCGCCATGCAGGCCGGGTTGGCCTTGCGCCCCGACTCCGTGCCCACCATTCCTTCCATTCATGTGCCGGTGCTGGCCATTGCCGGCGGTGACGACTCCGCGGTTTCTCCCGCCGACATGGAAGCCTTCCAGCACGCCCCCGGCGGGTGCACATCTCATACCCTGCCCATAGCTGGTCACTTCGCGGCCTACGAGCAGCCCCGCACTGTTGCCGCTCTCATGGGTCCGTGGGTCCGTCAATTTCCCGCTTGAGGTTCTTCATCCAGAAGTGAATCCCGCTGTTAGAATCGCGACGAAGCGATCTTTGCTTCGTGGAGATTCCCATGGCCAGTCCCGCCGTTGACCATCCTGACCGCCGCGATTTTCTGCGCATCTTGCCGGTTGCCGCTGCCGGTCTCGGTCTCAGTCGCTCGCACGCAACCGCGCAAAGCACGTCTCCCGCGGCTCCGCAGACCGCCTACCAGGTCTTCACATCCGATGCGATTCAGGCCGATTGCAAAGCGCTCGAAGCCAGCCCCGACACCAATCACCTTGTAACCGGCAAGAATTTTACCGTTGCTCTCACGGTCGAGCGCGGCAAGAGTGCGAAGGAGTTTGAGTGGCACGAGGGTCGCGATCACATCGTGCAGATTCTCTCGGGATCGACCATCGTCGAAGTCGGTGGGACGCCCGTCAACGGCTACAGCACCGGCCCCGGCGAGTGGAACGCTCCCGCATCCACGGGCTCAACCGCGGTCACCCTCAACAAGGGCGACATGCTCACCATCCCGCGCAACACGCCGCACCGGCGCAGTACAGCGGGAGAGGTCACACTGATTCTGATTTCGCCCCAGGGTACCGCCGCATGAGGAACTGTAAGCCGTCACGTTTCCCACCGCGTCGAAAACCGCGCTCGACCACGATGCAGGGGAAGGCTGACGGCTGAAAGCTGATAGCTGTTCCTAGTTCCTGCTGCGCATCTTCGCCAGCAGCCGCAGAATCTCCAGATACAGCCACACCAGCGTGACCATGATGCCGAAGGCGGCGTACCACTCCATGTACTTGGGAACTCCGAACGTAACGCCTTGTTCCACGAAGTCGAAATCGAGCACCAGGTTCAACGCGGCAATGCCCACCACCAGGAAGCTGAACGCGATCCCGATTCCGCTGGCGCCGTTCACGGTGGTGAAGTTGATCCCGAAGAAACTGAGAAGCCACTCCAGCATGTAGAACAGGAAGATGCCGCCCGTCGCTGCGATCACGCCGATGCGGAACTTCTGCGTCACCTTGATGACTCCCGTGCGGTAGAGGAACAGCATCACAAAAAGCGTGCCGAAGGTCAGGCCCACGGCCTGGATCGCAATGCCGGGATAGCGAAGGTTAAAGACTGCGGAGAGGCCGCCGAGCACCAGACCTTCGAGCAACGCATAGATCGGCGCCGTGACCGGCGACCATTCCTTCTTGAATGAGGTGACGAATCCCACGATCAGCCCGCCCAGGGCGCCCACCAATACCATGGGACCCGCGACGCTCAGGTCGTTCGAATGCAGGAACGAGTTCCAGGTCCACGCAGCCGTGACCGCGGCGCACAGCAGCAGAATGCCTGTCTTGTTCACCGTTCCATTCAGCGTCATCCGCGCGGCAGCGTCGATTGCGGCGCCGTTCAGGGTTCCGCCTTGCCCGGCGACGTTGCGGAATGTATTTGCGCCGAGTGCAGGATTCGAAGTTTTCATCAAAGGCATGTTCGTTCTCCGCGGCGAAGATGGCAGGCAGTCTTCCCGCCTGCGTCGAAAGCCGTCCTTTCTATTTTATGGGACAGATGGGTGCCGCATATTTTCCCTAATCCATGGGCCGCAGGCAACCCGGTGCCGACCCAGGGGCTCCAACCCCACAGGTCTCACACGCCGGCTCCGGCGCGAATCTGCTTGCGCCGGGCGAGGATCAAAGTGCCGAAGCAGTTCGCTACCCCCATCCTTCGGGTGGGCTTGCTGTTACCAGAGTAATCAGGCAGGTAATCGCTCAAACATGCTGACTGTTTTCTATTCAGACGACCCTTCTCGAAAACTTGCTTCTGACGAAATCGCGCTATGGTACGTTTTAATCGTGCTTTGACGAGGATCTTGTGCCTGCAACTGTCGAGCCGACAGCGAGTTCGAGCGTTACTGAGTTCACAAAATCGCTTCTCTACGATTGTCACCAAATTGTCATTTTCGCCCGTCTGCGGAGGATTTCAACGTGCACTTGCGTGTTTCGAGAATTGCTCTCCACCTTCTGACCCCGATCGTTCTCTCGGCCATTCCGGTCACTCTCTACGCACAGGCCGCTGCATCAGGTCATGGCACCATCCCCAATGCGGTTGTCCCAAAGTGGGACGTGTTTCTGGGCTACAGCTACCTGTCGCCCCATGGCACGGTGAACACCCTGAATGGGAACAGCCAGCCCGTCTCGGTTTCCTATGACGATGTGAATCTGGGATTTGTGGGGAGCTATTCGTACTTCTTCAATCGCTTCCTGGGTGTTCAAGGCGAGGTCGGCGTTCACGAGTGGGGCGTCCAGATCGGACAAACAAGCAAAATAGGCACCCACGGCAACGACGACGGATTCACGACGGTCGCAGGCGGCGTTATTCTTCGCGCGCCATTTACGCATTTCACGCCATTTCTCCATGTCCTGGGCGGCAGCGCGATGATCGACGGGCCTTTGCACGAACCATATAAGTGGGGGCCGGATCTGACCGGCGGTGGCGGCCTCGACTGGAATGTGGCTCGTCATGTTTCGATCCGTCTCGTACAGGGCGATTACGAATTCATGCATGACAACTGGGGAACGGGAATCTACCGGGGCACCGCCAACATCAACGCCTGGCGGGCCAGCGCGGGCATCGTGATTCACAATGGCTCCATCGCGCCTCCAGCACCGGTCACTCTCGCCTGCACGGCGAATCCCGAATCGATCTATCCCGGCGACCCGGTGACGGTGACCGCAAGCGCCGGCGCGATCAATCCCAAAGACAATTTGATCTACGGCTGGTCGGGAGCGGGGGTCACCGGCAACGGACCGACTGCCACCGTGGCCACGGGAGCTCTGACGCCGGGTGAATACATCGTGCAGGGCACCGTGAAAGAAGGCAAGCCTGGAAAAGAAGGCGCCAAGCCGTGGCAAAATGCCACCTGCTCTGCGGGGATTACTGTAAAGGCCTTCGAGCCGCCGACCATCAGCTGCTCCGTGAGCCCGAGCACCATCAAGCCCGGCGATACCGCCACGGTTACCTGCGTGGGTGTCAGTCCGCAGAATCGCCCGCTCACCTACAACTACTCCGCCACCGCGGGGACAGTCACCGGCACGGGAACCACTGCCGAGTACTCTTCGGCCGGCGCTCCCACCGGAACAGTAGGAATTACCTGTGGTGTGTCGGACGACAAGGGCCACAATGCCAACACCCAGGTGAACCTGACCATCACGGCGCCTTATGTGCCGCCGGCGCCGAAGACGCAGGCTCTGTGCACCTTGAGCTTCGCGCTGGATAAGAAGCGTCCCATGCGCGTGGACAACACGGCCAAAGCCTGCCTCGATCAGGTCGCTCTTGACTTGAAACAGCAGGCCGATGCCAAGGTGGTTCTCGTCGGCGAACAGACTCCGGACGAGGTTGCCAAAGAAGCCAAGGAGCGGGACTATGCCGCCAGGCATAAACACGGGGTTGTGGATATGTTCGCTGCGCAGCGCGCCGTCAACGCCAAGGATTACCTGGTTACGGAGCAGGGAATCGATGCCTCCCGCATCAGCGTGCTGACCGGTTCAACCGAAGGCCAGACCGTCGAGGATTACCTCGTCCCCGCCGGCGCGACGTTCACCAACGATGTAAGCGGCACAAGCCAGGTGGACGAGACCACGGTGAAACCGCAAGTTCGCAAGCCGCTCCCGCAAAGGTAAAGCCAGTGCCCCCGGTCCCTCGCTCTTAGGGACCGGGTGGCATCCCGGGTACCTCGCACTTTCCGTTGCGCCGACGTGAGGTCGGGCTGTTTTGTAGCGCCGGCATCCCTGCCGGCTGTCGTGCGGCGTCTTCGCCTGCACATGGAGATGAAATCGAGCGAAATCCCGGGGTCGCAGGTCGATCTTCCACCCACCGCAACATCAGTCATTTGCCGCGTCGGGTGAAGGATTCTTCGCCTGCCGTCCGAGAGCGCGCACCGATCCATCGCAGATGCGTGGTACCTGGCCCCGAAGTAGTCGTTGCCGGACTCGATGTCCCGTTCTTTGCCGGTAGAAAGGGGGCTATTCGCCAGCAAGTCTGACTCACAAAGTTCCCATGCTCAAAGACCGCAGGATAAGGGTGAGAATTGTCACAAGCCACCCGAGTCCGACGATGGAATCTAGTAATTTTGAGAATTTCCGGGTCTCATCTTTCCGAGTCATCCAATCGGCCATAAGAAGCATAAGGATAATGAACGTTAAAACCGCCGTAACAATGAGCGCAAAGTTCGCGCCAGGTATCGGGAGCCGCTGAAGGGCGAAAAGGAGCACAAAGAGGCTTGCGTGCAGAACCACAACCAAGCGCAGAGAGTAGCTGATCATCGTATTGATATTCTTCATTCGCCAGTCTCCCTAGTTGTGGCAACCCGCCTGCACGTTGTTGATGAGGTTATGCCAGACGGGAGGTCTCGTTAGGCATGCGGCCTTAGGAGCGATGCGCTGCTCTTCGCCGGTCGTGCCGAGATATGCCCACGGCAGGCTGGCGGTAAGCCGCCCCAAGAAGCGCTCCGCGGACCTTCATGACGGCAGTGGTTCGTGGTCTCCCATGCCTCAGAATCAAGACCTAGGCACCTCACATCTATTCCCGGATCACGGCCCTAGTCCCACGGCTTCTTGATTTCGACGACTAGGTGCGGATCAGTCACATTCAAGGGGGTACCATCCGCCGTAAATCTAACTTCAAGAACATATCTATGTCCGGCCTGGCCTTCAAAATGACCAAGGTACCTATCGAGAGTGCGGTCGGTCGAAGCTCCTCCACCCTTCTCGTACGCTAATCCGGAGGCAGCAACCTGATCTCCGTCTATCACCTGCCAGTCGGCCTGAAGTAACGGCGCCCGATTGCAGTTAAATGAGCTCGATGATCCCCAATCTAGCCCCATCATGCAGTTCATGTCGGCGAACGGAAGTCGTCTTTGCGCGCGAATGAGAATCAGATAATATTCCCTGTTCTTTGAGCCAAACTCGGTCGTTCTCACCTTTCCTTCGGAGAGCGACACCGGAATATCAACCACAGGTCTCCGAAATATGCCGAAGCCCGCGAAGGCGCCAGGAACTAGGGAGCACACCCCAAATACCCAAGCGAGGGAGGCAATCACACTGAGACGAAAAAACTTCCGCATCGTTCACACCCCATGGCGCCGGGAATCAAAGGCGAGCTGTGGGCCTATTGTGACAGGACGAACGGTCTCGGAGCGCGCAGTCAAGTCCTTTACTTCCTTAATTGCCCGTAACCGACACAAAACAAACGTGAATTGTCTTTCGCCGACTTGCAGATTATTTCCTGCTTCCTGCTACGCTTGTCTCATGTCAGCAAAGCAGCTTGTGGTTGGGTCCCGCATGTCCACTCCGGCGCCGCTGAGCCCGCTCGCCCCCCTGGCCCCTCTAAGTCTTTTACTTTCAAAGACCTCGAGTTAAGTAAACGGATTAAACCACTCAAAACAGGCCGTTTAATCAAAAGGGGGGTGGGGGGGTGGAGTTACGGAAAAGTAAACTCCCCTTATAAACCCGGCTCGCCCGTCAGCCTTTCTGCTTTTCGCTGGCTGAAATCCGCTCCAGCTTGTCGGTCACGCGCTCCAGCTCTGCCACAATCCGGTTCTTGCCCGCCGCTTTGAAGACCTTCAGCAGCTCGCGAAAATACCAGAGCTGGTGCTTGCGTCCGCGCTTGAATCGCGTCCAGACCTGCGGCCCGATCTTGCGGTAATCGTCGAGGATGGCTCGCGCATTGTAGAGTTTGTCAGCCGCCGAAATCAGCAGCACGTCTGCAGGCTCTTTGCGCAGCCGCTTGAGGTATTCTTCTTTGCGTTCGCGCCACGGCGCTTTCTTGCTTGCGTCCTCGGTCAGGCTGTCAGACAGGCTCTCGACCATGTGCGCGACTTCCGAGCCGAAGTTGTGCTCGATGTCATTGAGCCTGAGCTGCCCGCCGTGATCCTCGGCCGCATCGTGCAGAACTGCCGCGATCACCATATCTTCGGTGACATCGGCGTGCCCTGCTTCGCCCATAACCAGGGCCGCCACGCCCAGCAGATGAGCCATGTAAGGGATGTCAGTCCCCTTGCGGCGCTCGATGTGAAGGACGCGCGCGTAGTCCACGGCCTGCGTAAACCGTTCACTCAGATGGAGCTGCCGCGCTTCCCAGATGCTGTCGGGCTCTCGCTTCTTCGCCATTCTGCCTCGCTGCAGTGCCGTTGCCCCGAACCATCTACTATACGCGTGGCAAGCTGCCGGCAGGTTGAAGGCTGAAATGAGGACCCGGTGTGGAAGTTTCGAGACAGATCGTAAAGAAAAGCGAACACTCTAGAGCCGGTCAATGAGCTGGGAATAAAGAGCTGGAAATAAACCGGCGCGCCGATCTGTCGAATCGCCGCGCCTGATCGGTCAGGATGAAGAGCCTAAGGCTGCGCTGCGTGTCGTCCCGAGCCCATGGAGAGAACCTCGAGCCTCACGTGCGCCACGCCGTTTTCGACGATGTTCAATCTCCTGGCTGCTTCATAGGAAAGGTCGATCACCCCGTTATGTGGAAGATCGCCTCGGTCGTTGACCCGGACATCGACGGATCTACCCGTCCTGACATTGATCACCCGGACCAATGTGCCAAATGGCAGCACGTTGCTTGCTGCGGTCATGGCGAACATATCGTACCGCTCGCCGTTAGCGGTCAGACGACCGTCGAAGACGTGGCCGTACCACGTTGCGAGCCCGCGGAGCCCCTTCTGCTGGGGCATCTTGGTATTCGGAGAAGTGCTGGTTGCCCCCAAAAGGGTGGCCGACGGTTCAGCCGGGGGAAGGGTTGAGGCAGGACGTGCCAGCGGTGAATCCGCCTGCACCGTCTTCGTAGAGTAAGCGAAGATCACAGCGGCGACGGCCAGGGAAAGTACCCCCGCGCCGATCCAAAAACGCCATGATTTTTCGCCACCCTGCTTAGGCGATTTCTGTCGTTCAACCATTCGGCTATTCTACTAAACGGTCAAGGGTCCGAGTCGCAGACGAACGCCTTGCCAAGCCATAAGTAATTGTAAATAAATGATGATAGCGTACGATAATAAATCGCGTTCTTGTGGATTTCGGACTGCCGGGAGCCAAAAACCGGCCTTCGCCTCTGTGGCAAAAAAGCCACACCCCGACTTTTGCGACCTCGCCGTTTCGAGAGACGGTCCCCAACCGGTCAAACCGTCTTCCTATCTATATACAAGAGACAGCGTGACCGGCTTTGCCGATCGGGCAGCCCTCGCATTCCGCTACTTCTTGTCGAGGCGGAGCGCCGCAGCCTGAAAGTCTCCACGAAACTCCCAACCCATCTCCATTCCATGGCTCATCCACCACGCGCCCGAGGCTACCGCAGGCGACCCCTCGGCAAGTTTCCCCTCGATTGAGCTGACAGCATACTGCGCCGAAGGATCCAGACCCCTCAGTTTCAGAATTGGAAATCCACGCCCCTCCTGCGTGGAGTGGATGAAGGCAAAAACAACCGATTGGCTCTTGTCGTGGTTTACCGTCTGGGTGGCCGAAAACTCGCTCCCATTCAGCGGCGAAATCAGGCGATAAAGGTCACCCTGAACGATAGTTTTCTGCACTTGGTGATAGGCCGCGATCAACCTCTTGGCAGTTGCCATTTCGTCGTCATTGAACTTGGCGATGTTGGCGCCAATCCCCAGAGATCCCTGCATCGAGCTCAGCATGCGGTAGGCGAGTGAGGTCGTTCTGCGATTGAGCCAATGCGGCGAGTCGGTGACCCAGGCCATCATGATTTGAGGCGTATAGGCGTGCGTGAATCCGTCCTGCTGGCTCAATCGATCGAAGGGATCGGTATTGTCGGAGGGCCACACCTCATCAACGTAACGGAGAATACCCAGATCGACGCGTCCGCCGCCCCCGGAGCAGGATTCGATTTCGACGTTCGGGTGCTTTTCGCGCAGTTCGGCAAGAATGCCGTAGAGATTCTGAATGAAGGCAACATAGATTTCCTTCTGCTCGTTCGGCGGCAACTGATCCCAGCCCGGTTCGCTCCAATTGCGGTTGTAGTCCCACTTGAGAAAAGCGATGTCATTTTCGGTAAGTAATTTGTCGAGGAAACCGAACACGTAGTCGCGGACATCCGGACGAGCGATGTTCAACACCAGCTGGTTACGCTGTTCGGTTCGCGGTCTGCCGGGGAAATTGAGCACCCAGTCAGGATGCTTGCGATAAAGATCGGAATCCGGGTTGACCATCTCGGGCTCGACCCAGAGGCCAAAGTCCATGCCGAGCGAGTGCACCTTGTCGATGAGAGGCTTGAGTCCGTGAGGAAACTTGTCAGGATTCACGTACCAGTCACCCAGCCCTGCGTGATCGGTTTTTCGCTGGCCAAACCAGCCATCGTCCATGACGAATCGATCTACGCCAAGCGCGGCGGCCTTTTCGGCGAGAGCAATCTGTCCGGCCTCGCTGACATTCATTTCTGTCGCTTCCCAGGAGTTGTAGATCACGGGACGAAGTTTCGGAGTGGGCGAGCCCGCAGTCGCGGCGGTGCGCGGCAGAATGCTGGACAATTCGAATTGATGCAGCACGCGCGATGCGCCGCCGAGCCCGTCTGCGGAGTAGCCACCATAAAAGATGGGCGTCTCAAGCTTCTGGCCCGGGTGCAGCACATAGCCGAAATCGAAGGGATTGAAGCCGCCGGTGATTCGCACCGCGTCCAGCTGATCGTGCTCGAAGGTCATTTTCCATGAGCCGCTCCAGCCAAGGGCGCCGAACCAGACTTCACCGTGATTTTCGTCGCTCTCTCCAGCCTGCAAAGCGAACCACGGATTCGCCTGGTGCCCGGTCGTGCCGCGCCGGCTTTCGATGACGCGCGCACCGGCGTCGAGCTTCTCCTGATTCAAGGTCCACTCGCCTGCCCAACGGCCGGTGAGGTAAGAGAGAGTGTATTGTGCAGGCGGAAGCATCCACGCTGCTGCAGCTGCCTGCTCCACGGTGACAGATTCTTTTCCGCGATTTTCAATCGTCGCCGAGCGCGCCAATATTCCGCTATCCGGGTCGATCGCATAGTGCAAAGTGACGAAGATAGGACGCTCGATGTCCTTCAACACGACTTCCAGGCTGTTGGAGGCAATCGAATGACTCTCGTAGTGGAGAACCAGGTCGCGGTTGCCGTCGGCGAACGTGATCTTCAGCGCCGGTTCAACGAACAATCCGGAGCCCCAACCGGCGTACTCCTGAGGAGTTGTAGTGTAGGACCCATCGAACGAAGACGCCTCCATTTTCGGAACCGGTTGTGGAAACGCATCGGACGCGCCGAGCCTTCCGCCCCAGTAGATGGCCTGGAGTTCGTCGCGCCGATTCACCCCGAAGGCATAGGTCATCTTGCCTCCGTCGAGGCGAAAGACGCGCGCGGCGGCGTCGAAGGAAACGGCGACGGGTTGGGCAAGGGCGGGCAGACACGCGGTAAGCATGAGGATGGATCCGGACAGCGCACGGCGCATGTAAACGTTCTCCTGGAACCTGCCCATCATAGCACTGGTCGCATGTCGAATTGCTGCGCACAAAACCAGGGAGCGTTCATTTAGCCGCAGAGAATTCGCGGGGTTTCTCAAAGAGGTTTGAAGCAGCGAAGCGCCCTCCGATGCCTTTCACAAGCCAGAGTCGAGGTATCTGGAACGCACACGGCTCACTGAAAGCGGGGCGAGCGGCGCACGCTGGAGGTTCGGCGATAGGCCCATACAGCGCAGGTGGTTCCTACGAGGATGACAATGTACCAGGGGATATGGACGATCGTTGCCAACAAGGTGATCCCTGTGAGAGGCAACCACGGCGCACTTGTTCGCCACGCTGTTATGCGTGACCTTGTTTCGTGCAATTCCAGAAGGAACAGGAATGTGAAGAATGTCACGATTCCACCGCACGCCGATCCCATATGAAATTGCCATCCCGGTAACTTGCTTCCCCACAGATCCATTAAGTCTGGAAGTGTTGTCTCAATCGCAAGGAAGGCACTCGAGCCTCCCAGCAATGCGACCATAAGCGTTGTAGGGATGTGATTGTGTTCGTCACTCGAACGGTTTTTCCGTCTTCCCATCTGATTCTCCGGCAAGGCGACCCACTCCTCAGCTTCTAATCGTCAGGACTGGGCAAGGAGCATCTACTATGATCCGAAAGGCTCCAGACGTTCTCATTTCCATGCTGATATGCGAGGTCTTCCGGATACCAAGCACCAGGAGGTCGATAGATCGGTCTCTGATGTGTTCGAGGATTTTGTCGTGCGCCCCACCAACAACCACGTAGGTTCTTGGATCGCAGAATTCTTTGGCACATTGCGGCACGAGTGCGTCAAGGGCACTGAAGAAACGGGTCTGAAAATCGGCGAGTCGATCTGGATGCTCAATTGCGGCTTCCTGGATCACATTGAGCACATCAATCTTCGCCCCGAATACCTGAGCAAGAGTTACAGCATAGATAGCAGCATTGGCGGCTGCAGCGGTGAAGTCGGTGGCAAAAAGGATCTTCTCGAAGGGAAATGTCTGCGAAGACAATGGCTGCACTTGAGGACCCACGGTAAGAGCAGGCCAGACCGTGGAACGCAGGATCTTTTCAGCCACGGAACCTATGATTCCCCGCTCAAGGCTGCCTCCACCGTGTGTTCCCAGGACGATTACAGAGGGCCCATGCTTATCCGCCAGACCCGGAACTACATACTCCGGTTCCCCTTCGAGAAGGACAGGAATCACCTGGACCGAAGTTGCTCCCAGGAGAGCAGCCTCTTTCGATAGAAATTGGGTCAGGATGTTTCTCTGCTGGCTTAATTGCCTGTCACGAATCTCAACCTCCATCGCAGCTTGTTCCAGCGTGAAGGCATGAGTCACCAGCAGCTTTGCCGAGAAATAGGCGGCCAGGCGCGCGGCGTAGAAGCCCGCTTTCTTGGAGCAGAGAGAAAAATCTGTCGCATAAATAACCGTCTCCAGATTTAGCTCAGGCTTGTCGCCGATCACTGGCATGGGACTATCTCCTCGAAAAACAGTGCGACTTCCGATTGATCAGAATGATCACGGCTTCGCAGGATACAGAATCCAACTACGGCGAAGTTGACACGGCAGATTCCACAAGGCTACTGACCCAACTGGAACCGCACCTCCGCCAGCGCGGTTTGATAGGCGTAGCGAGCATTGGCATAAGCAATCTCTGCCTGCGTTTCTGCAAGTTGCGCCTGGCTGATTTCGACAATGCCGCTGAGGCCGATCTTGTAGCGCGCCGAGGCCAGATCGAGCGCAAAGTTGGCCTGGTTGAGCAACTGTTGGGTCACCGCAATGCGTTGATAGGCAGTTTGCGCGTTGAGCACGGCGGTGCGCACGTCGCGTGCAATCGCGTCGCGCAGGTTGCGCACGTCTTCCCGTGCCGCCTGGGCGCGGAGCTTTGCTTCTCTCTCTTCGGCATTGAAGAGGAACCCGTTGAAGATCGGAATGCGGATGTTTGCTCCAGCCGTGCCATACCACGAAGATTGAATCTGGTCAGCGCGCACTGGCGTACCGCCCGCCGCGCCCATGGCCGAGATCGTTGGCATCCGTAGGTCGCGTTCCGCAGTGCTGTACTGCCTGGCTGCGATAAATTTGTCATTCAAGGAAGCGAGATCGGGACGTGCGGCGAATGCTGCCAGCACCATCGCCTCGGGATCGTCCGGCGCGGGTGCAGGGTTGCCATTGGTTTCGTCGAGCAGCGCGTATTGTTGATTCTGGTCGGAGCCAAGCACGTCATTGAGAGCGGCCATCGCGGCCTGTTCGTTGTTCTGAGCATCGAGCAAGAGTAGTTTGCCCTGCGAGAGTTGCACATCGGCAAAACTCAGATCGAGATCGGAGCGAATCTTCGATTTGGTGAGAGCGGCGACCTGGTCACTCGTAGCCTGGCGCTGCTCGACGGTGGACTGCGCCGCCTTCAGTACGGCTTGCGCGGTCAGAGCCTGGTAGAACGCCTGATCCACTGTCAACGTGATGTCGAACTCGGTGGCGCGCTCGCTTTCAAGTTGCGCCTTGGCGTTTGACTGTGCGCTGAGAATCAGATTGTGCGTGCGTCCGAAGTCGGTAATCAGTTGGTCGACAGTAAGACCGCCTGCAGCGCGATCGTAGATCGATGGATTGCTGAGATAGCCGGCTGTGATGCGGCTATACTGATGCGCGCCAACGGCCGTCAAATCGCCAACGGCGGTGGGCAACTCGGCCGATCGCGCTTCGCGCGTAACTTGCGCCTGGGCGAGTGCCAGTAATCGTGCAATGCTGATGTTGGGGTTGTTTTTTAGCGCCATCTGCTCAGCTTGTGCGAGGGTGAGCTGCGGGCCGGCCGGCGCATTCTTTGCCGAAGCCGATGTCTGCGCGGTCTGAGGAGGCAATGGCCCTTGCGGCGCGGTAGCCTGGGCGATTGCAGCGACGAGATGCGCAGACGGCGCGTCGGGCAATGACGGCTTTTGCCCACGTGCGATTGGCGGCGCCGGCAACACCCCTAACGCGAGAAAGAACACGAAGAGAGCGGGGATCTGACTTGTTCTCGATCGCTTATGCATGATCGATGCCCTTCTCGATAGCGACTTTGCCTTGATGCCGTCCGTGGATGATCAGATACACGGCCGGAACCAGAAACACGGTTACAACCACCGAAAGAGCCAGACCGCCAATGATGCTGCGGGCAAGCGGAGCGTACTGCTCGCTGCCGGCCTCGAGACCGAGCGCCAGTGGAATCATTCCCAGCAGAGTAGCCAGCGACGTCATGAGGATGGGACGGAGACGAACGCGGCAGGCCTCGACGGTCGCTTCCAGCAGCGGCTTACCTTGTTTGTGGAGAATGCCGGCGAACTCGACGATCAGAATACTGTTGGAGACAACAATGCCTGCCATCATAATTACGCCCATGAGCGACATGATGTTGAGGGTGCTTCCGGTTAGAAGCAGGATGAGAACTACTCCTGCCAGGCCCGGTGGAATGGCCAGGAGGATGATGAAGGGATCGACGAACGAGGTGAACTGGGCCATCAAAATCAGGTAGACCAGCAGGACGGCGATCATGAGGCCGATACTGAAGTCATGAAATGCTTCATTCATGTTGATCACGGCTCCGCGCATCTCGATCACCGTGTTACGGTCGTGGCTGGTCCCGGCCAGCAAGCGGTTGATCCGCGACCCCACGCCTTGCAGGGCCTCTGATTTGGTGGCGACATAGATGTCGATCACGCGCCGAATCTGGAAGTGATCGACCTCAGTTGGCGTGTTGATCTCCGAAATGTCTGCCACTTCGCCCAATGGCACGTAGCCGGCGGCATGATCGCCTTGCATGGTGCCCGAGCCGGATGATGCCGGATCGGCTTGCCGGCTCTCCTGCATCGGCGCATAGCCGGCGGGCCGCACGCCACGCAGTGGGATGTTTTTCACGTCTTCGAGGGACATGTTGTCGATCCACTGGTTGGCGTATTGCACAGTGACCATGTAGTTGTTGCCAGTATGCGGATCGATCCAGTAGCTCGGGGCTACCATGCCGTCGGAGGTGAGCGCGGTGATCACGTCGTCGACCACATCCCGTGCCGAGAGGCCAATGAGGCTTGCGCGCTCACGATCGATGCTCAGAGCCAGACCGGGGTAATTGATACTTTGTGGGATGTAGACGCCGCTCACGTTGGGGATAGACTGAATTTTTGGGGCTAGTTCACGCGCCAGATTGTAGGCGCTGTCCATGTCATTCGACTTGATCTGAATGTCGATGGGCGCCGGAAGTCCCTGGTTGATCACGCCGTCGATTAGGCCGCCGGCCTGAAAATAGGTGGAAAGCTCGGGCATCTGGCGCGAGATTTCGGCCTGAACCCGACGCATGCACTCATAGCTACCGATGCTGTGGTCCTCTTTGAGACTCGTCTGCACGAAAGCCGTGTCCATGGACGCGTTTGTGGTATAGATGGCCGAGAGGTCGGGATATACGCCGATGTTGGAGACGATCATGCCCAGGTCTTTCGGTTTCACTACGCTGCGGATGATGTTCTCGACCCGGGCGACGTAGTTGTTGCTCACCTCGAGCCGCGTGCCACTGGGCATGCGCACGTTGATGACGAACTGGCCGGGATCGGTGCGGGGAAAGTAGGCGCGGCCGAGGAAGGGAAACAGGCCGATCAGAATCACAGCCAGTCCGCCAAGGATAACGGCGGTGGTCATTGCCGGGCGTTTGAGTACGCGGAAGGCAAGCTGTTCGTAGCGGTCGAGAAGCCTCTGGAAGTGTCCGTTAAAGACGACCAGAAAGCGTTTGATAATTGACGGCTTGCTTCCTTCCACAGCATCGCGAAATCCCTCGTGTTCCTCGCCGAACGGATCCAGACGAACGAACTTTGCGCAAAATAGCGGCACCACCGTCATGGCGAAAAAGTAGGATGCAAAGATCGAGAGCACGACTCCCAGCGCCAGCGGCGTAAAGATATACTTGCTCACCCCGCTAAACGAGGTGACG
>Ga0335071_10000220_pt1 | contig 67148 bp, 45 predicted proteins | sample Lox_Sample_15_FD_206724 | JGI IMG/M metagenome (GOLD analysis project Ga0335071, IMG submission 206724) | Soil microbial communities from Loxahatchee National Wildlife Refuge, Florida, United States - Lox_Sample_1.5 | ecosystem: Environmental > Terrestrial > Soil > Wetlands | place: USA... | reverse complement strand
TAGGAGCCCAACAGATCATTGCCGTGTCCAAGCCGGCGCCGCGCCTGTTGGTGGCGGGCAACACTGGGGTGTACGAGTTATCCCTCGCGCCGCCGATTCTTCGCATCAATTGGGCGGGGAATCGGGCAGTCCTGACCTGGACCAATGCCGCATTCGCTTTACAGTCGTCCCCCAGCGCCGTCGGCAACTTCACGACGATACCCGGTGCCAGCAGCCCCTACACCAACATCACTTTCGGCCCCCGGCAGTTCTTTCGCCTGGCGAAGTAGGTAAAAACGGGTTTCAGAAAACGCAATGGGCTCAACGGCTCGTCCGGAGCATTGCCTCACGCCCGCTTGAATTTCAAGCGCCACGAGAGGTCTTCCCCCGCTTCAAAATTCGAGGATCTTCCTGGCATCGACTCCGGCATCCGGCCTTGCGGCAGGACTGGAACCGTGTGGTCGGCGAACACCAGTTGAATCTCCGCGAACCGGCTGCCCGGAGGCCACCGCATGGCTTCAACCGTGCGTCTGACCAGCGCGAGGGCGAGGGGAGGCTCGTTGCAGGTTGATGATTGGGAGTTGAGGGCGGGAAACGGGGCCATATTCAATCCCGCACTGCGCAACCGGACATTGAATTTCAGAAAGGAAGCTTCGAATTCTGTGCCTCGTGCGCTCTTTTTACAGCGGGAAATGGCAAAACGAGATTGACTTCGGAGTGGCGTATAAATTACGATTGGATGATAGGAATCCGCGCGACCACAGCTTCACCTTCTTGCTTCATGAACCGACCCAACCGTCTCCTGGTCCCCGTGGTGCTTGCCGCCTGGTTGGCTGTATCGCTGCCGGTTTCGGCGGATTCGACGGCGCCGCCCCTCGTCCTCATGAATCCGGCTTGCGCGGGCGGCAGCAATGCGACTTTGAACCTGATGGCCTGGCCCGGCGATTATGTCATCCAGACGGCCACCAATTTCCCGGGCGCCTGGCGCACCGAAACCAACATCAGCGTCGGCAGAAGCGGCCAGGCCGCCGTTGCCTTCCCGCTGAGGGGTCGCCCGCGACTTTTTATCCGCGCCGCAGGGCAGAGTCCATCCGATGGCCTGGGTTGTATGGCGCAGTTTCTCACGCTGGGCAGTTCATTTGCGCCTGAGGTGCATTGCGATGCCGGTGCGCCGGCGAAGTTCCTTTGGATCTGGAGCGATGCCACCACGACCACCAATTATCCGGTCGCCTCCAAGAATTTCGGCACGGCCGGAGCGCGGTGGCAGGGTCTGTTGATTCAGCCCTCCAATGTCGTCACCAGCATCAACCTCGGCTTTGACGGTTCCGATGGGGGTGAAACCACGCCGCTGGACAATTATCCTTCGCAAAACGTCGGCGCGGTGCGTTTCGCCCAGCCGATCCCGAGCCTGCAGTATTGGGCCTCCTCGTACAATCCGATCACCAACACGCTGGATTTCTCCGGGTTCACCAATCTGGCGGCCATCGAATGTTACCATTGCGCGCCTTTGCAGCATGTGGTGGTGTCGAACCTGCCGTCGCTGAAGCGGGTGTGCTTCGAGGATTGTGATCTCGCCGAGCTGGACCTTTCCGGGAATCCGAACTTCGAGGATCTCCGCGGCGCGATGAACACCTTTACCAATATCATGGTTGACCGCGGGACCGGTCCCCGCATCTGGCACTGGTGCGTGCGCGACAACCCGCAGCTCAGCCAGCGTTTCCAGGACATCATGACCAACTTCTACTCGCTGCAGGAGTTGTACATCTGGAATGACAACCAAGGCGGCGTCCTCACCACCGGGTCCACAAACCTGACGGACGTGGACATTTACGACAACCACTACACCCTGGCCGATTTCACCGGCCAGAGCCGGATGTGGCGATGCGAGGTTTTCGACAACCAACTGACCAACCTCATCATCACCGGCTGCACCGGCCTTCAGTATCTGGACGCCCACAGCAACCAGTTGACGACCAGCGCGCTGGACAATGTCCTGGCGTTTCTGGACGCCTCGGCCCCGGATGTGGTGAGCGTGGATTTGTCGCAGAATCCGCAGCTCCCCTCGGACGTCGGCTACGGCCACTGCGCCAGCCTGATGGCCAAAGGGGTGGATGTAAGCGTGGACTGGCCGGCGCCCTACAACGTGAGCAACGCCATCACCTTCATCACCATCAGCCGTAATCCGCACATGGAAATCCAGACGGGCGCCGGGCCGGCGACCAACATCCTCTGGCATTGGGGCGACGGCGCGGTGACGTCGGGCGCCCTGGTGGCCAGTCATAATTTCGGGAGCACCGGCACGCGCACGAATTACATCCAGGTCCTGCCGGCCGGCAGCGTCACCTACTTTGGCGCCCAGTCAGGCCGCACCGGTCAGGGTATTCAAAGTGTTTACGGCGCGGCCAAGTTCCCCAACCTCAGCGAGCTCTACCTGGATCAGGAAAGTCTCCAGGACCTGAGCCTGGCCGGCTGCAGCCACCTGCTTCAATTGCGCCTGGCCGGCAACGCCGTCTCGACGGCAGTCTGCGACCAGTGGTTCATTGACCTGAATAACGCCGTCGCCGGTCCCGTCACCGGCGCGGACTTTTATTATCCGGCCAGCCGGCGCACCTCCGCCAGCGACGCCGCCTGGACGAGCCTGGTGAACAAAGGCTACGTCATGCATCCAAACTGATCGCCCAGACGGATCGGTCCTGGCATGCAGGATTGTGGGTCAAAAGCTGAAGGCCAACGCCCCGATTTTGTTTCAGCACTATCCGCCTCACGCCCGCTTGAATTTCAATTGCCACGAGAGGTCTTCCCGGGCTTCAAAATTCACGTGAATGCGCACCAGCCCGTCCGGCAGCAGCCAAACCGAGTATCCGGCGAAATCGTGCGGCAGCTCCGCCGCCTCAAGGTCCAACGCATAGCCGGGTGGAACCCGGACCAGGGCGTTATGGCGGGTCCCTTTGCCGCCGAGCGATGTCCCGGCCAGCGTATTCGAATCAGCCGACCAGGCCACATCGCGCAATTCCACCCCGCCTTGCGTAAAATGGCGGTCGGTGGAAACCACCTGCGGCACGTCGCGGGATTTCCGCAACGCGACGAGCGCCACGGACTCCGCCGGCACCGGCATCCTCAGCTCCTCCCGAACCTTGCCGAGCAGCCGCTGCTGCCAGAACTCAAACGCCAGCCATTCCTGGCCGGAATCGAGGCCCAAGCGGGACAAGGAGACGCTCTTCTCGACCGCCGGGCCGGGCGCGTAGTTGAAAAGCCCCACCACCACCCATTCCTCGAACGGATTCCTCACCGGCAGGACGAAGATTTCCGGTTTTTCCCGCTCGAACAGATCAACGGGTCGCGCCGCTTCGCCAAAGGACGGAAAGACCTTGCGCACAATGTCCAGCCGCGCGCCATCCAGATCGGTCAGGCGATCCCCGCTGATCATGGTTCCGCCCGACAGCGCGATGAGGGAGGCCGCGACCGTTGCCTGCGAGGGAGTCAGCAGCGAAACTCCCAGATGATCGGCGTCGTTGATCCAGGTGCGCTGGTGAAAATAATAGCGTTTGGCAATCGCCGGCGCGTTGCTGTTGTACGCGCCGACATATTGCTCCCACGTCAAAAAGGGCTGGTCCAGTTCGATGCGGGTGCTGTCGATCAACCCGACCGCCGTCTGCGCGGGACCGCAGTCGAGCAGGTGGCGGTTGCGACCCATCGCCTCGCGCATGATCTCGACCCCGCGGCGATAAGCCATCGCCCGGCTCCAGGTCGGGTCCTGGTAGCGTTCCGCGGCCAGGATCGTCCATTCGACGAAATCGAACTTGATGAAGTCGTAGCCCCATTCGCCGGCCACCGTCCGGAACAGGCGGCTGAACCATTCCGCGGCCGCCGGATTGCTGATGTCCAGGCCGTAGAGCTTCGTTGAGCCCCGGTCGCCGCAATGCCGGATCGAGCCGTCCAGGTTGCGGATGAGCCAGTCGGGATGATGGCGGTGAATGTCGGTTCCCTCGGACACGACGTACGGCGCGATCCAGATCCCCGGCCGCAGGCCCAATCCGCGGATCCGGTCGGCCAGCCATTTCATGCCGTGCGGGAAGCGCTCGTTGCCTTCCCAATCGCTGAAGGCCCGCTGGTAACCATCGTCAATCTGGATCCATTCCAATCCGTAGGGCTTGAGCTCGCGCGCCGCAAACTCGGCGTTTCGCACAATCTCGTCTTCGCTCGTGCTGGTGTGGTCGTAAAACCAATTGCACCAGCCGTTGATGATGGGCCCCGGCCGCCGCACGCCGTGGGCATCGCCGATCATTTGCGCATAGTTTTCGAGTGCCACGAAGGGGTCCGGGCCGAGCTGCAACGCAAAACGGCCCGAGCGCGCCGCGGCGCCGGGTTTCACCACGAATTCCTGGTTGAAAAACGCCTCGCCCACCAGGCTGAAGCCCTCGCGGTGCCGATAGGAGGCAACCGCCGCCTCAATCCGACCGATCGCAAAATCGTTTTCGACGAAACCGACGGTCAGTCCCGGATCGGCCGGCCGGCCCGCAAAGCCCATGTTCCAGACGCTCTTCCGGGTCTGATGATGACCCGGCGCGAAGTCGGCCAGATTGCCGGGATCGGCGTAGAGGAATCCGTTGGTGAGCGACTTCGCCAGGTGCGGCCAGGCGCACAGTCCCGATTCCCCGGGAACCGCGCGCACCGGTTCAATCGTGCGCAGCCGCAAGTCGGCGTTCGAGTCATTCCGGCATTGGCACTCCATCAGCAAAGCATTGCGCTCGTCGTAGAGCGAGAGCTCGATCCGGAGGGTGCGCCCGCGCCGCGGGTCGGCGCATTCGGCGACAATCTTCGTGCCGCAGCCAAGCGCGTCCTGAATGCGCTCTGTCCGCGCTGTCCGCACCAGACCCGCATCCGCGGAACTGCACGACCAGGATGGGCCGAGCGCGCGGGTGCGCGCGTTGATGAGCAGCGGCGGGCCGTCCGCCAGCCAGGCCTGAATGAGACCGGACGCCAGATCGAACCGCGCCCGCAGGTAGCGGTTTGATATCGCGGGCGATGCCGGGCCGGGTGGCGAGCCCTCAAGTCGGAGCCCCGCCGCGGCCCACCACCCGCCCGCCAATCCCAGCGCGAGCATTTCCCGGCGGCTCATCAGGGTCATCGGGCAAAAATCCTATACCGGCGGCGGGCGGGCGTCCACCCTGCGCGGAAATGGATGATGTCCTGACTTTGTCGAGTTGCGCCACAGGCTCAACACCACACCCAACCCCATCGGCCGCAGGCGGGGAATGACCCGGTGGAAAACGTAAACAACCCGCTGGTTTACGACATGGCGCTGAAGAATGCCGGGGTTCCCGTGCAGCTGCATCTGTATGCGGAGGGCGGGCACGGGTTTGGCTTGCGGCCATCGAAATTTCCGATTACGAAATGGCCCCCGCTGGTGGAGACCTGGCTGCGAACCATCGGGATCATTCCGAAGTAGGACCCCGGGTTGCTGAGAGTTGATGGTTGAGCGTTGAGAATTTAACGGCTCGCGGGGACGCTCACCCCACCGGGGATTTCAAGCCTGCATCTCTGCAAAATTTCGCCTGGGCGTGTCGAGGGAAATGCGATAACGCATCGAATCGGGAATTCTTTGGGCGCCGGGCGTTTCTGACAGTTCGGTTCCGCGCCGCTCAGCGTTCAGCTCTCAGCCCTGGGAATCGGATTCAAATCCCCGTTTTGCCGCTTCCCCTGGATGAGGCCTTGCGCTACAAGTTGGGCTTGTGAACTTGGCTTCGTGGCGGTACGGGGTCACGCGCTACCAATGGCTGGTGCTCTTCGTGGCGTGGCTGGGTTGGGTGTTCGATTCGATGGACGCCACCATCTACGCGCTGGTCCTGGAACCGGCTTTGCACGACCTCCTGCGCGCACCCGGCAGTGGAACCATCAATCCCGCGGTCATCGGCTGGTATGGCGGAATCATCTTTTCGATTTTCCTCATCGGCTGGGCGGTTGGCGGCGTATTGTTCGGCTTGCTGGCCGACTATCTCGGGCGGACCCGGGCGCTGGTTTTCACCATCCTGATTTACGCCGTGTTCACCGGCCTGGCCGCCCTGTCGCAGACCTGGTGGCAACTGGCGGTGTTCCGTTTCATCACGGCCCTGGGCATCGGCGGCGAATGGGCGGCCGGCGCCACGCTGGTGGCGGAAGCCTGGCCGGAAGACAAGCGCACGCGGGCGGCGGGCCTGCTGCAATCGGCGTGGGCGGCGGGCTTCCTGGCGGCGGCGGTCATCAACCTGCTTCTGCGCCACCACGGCTGGCGGCCGATTTTTGCGGTCGGGGTGCTGCCAGCGGTCGTGGCCCTGTTCGTCCGGCTGTGGGTCCGGGAACCGGAACGCTGGGTCAAGGCCCGAGCCGAAGAACGGCGGGCCGGCGGCCCGCGCCCGTTGAAACTGATGGAACTGTTTTCGCCGGGGCTGCTGCGCCCCACGCTGGTCGGGTCCGGCCTGGCGTTTGTGGCGGTATTTGGTCTCTGGGGGGCGACGAACTGGACGCCCACGCTCGTGCGCAAATTGCCGGAACTGCAGGGGCTGAGCACGGCCGAACTCGCCAGCCGGGTCAGTTACGCCACCATGCTGCTGAATGCCGGGGCGCTGGCGGGTTACCTCAGCTTCAGTCCGCTGGCCGACCGCGTGGGGCGGCGGGCGGTTTTTGCCCTGATGTGCGTGGGCAGCCTGGTCATGCTGCCGGTCACGTTCCTGACTCCGCGGACCTACGGCGAAGTGCTGTTGTTGTTGCCGCTGCTGGGTTTCTTCAACAACGGCATTTTCAGCGGCTTTCCGATTTACCTGCCGGAATTGTATCCCACGCGGATCCGCGCGACGGCCGCCGGATTTTGTTTCAACGTCGGCCGCGTGCTGGCGGCCACGGGCCCCTTTGTGACCGGCTACCTGGTTGTAACGCTGGGAAATTTCGGCCGCGCCGCGAGCGCCATGGCGCTCATTTACGTCGTCGGCCTGCTGATTCTGCTTTTTGCTCCGGAAACTCGGGGCCGGCTGCTCCCGCCGTGAGCGAACGAACCGACGGCGGCGAGGCGGCTCCGCGCGAACCGGTGTGGCGGGCCAGGCGACGGCGTGCTGCCGATGGGTGGTCAGCCACAGTAATGGACGAGAAGGCGCAAGCGACCGGCAGCCGGGGCGATGTCACAATTTGCGATGTTCGCAGCATCGCTTGACGAGGGTGCGCCAGGCTTGCCGGCGCGGCCGCAGAATCCAGGGTCCAAAGTCCTTCCCGTCCTTCCTCGGTGAAAGACTGCCTTGTTTATTCGATTCGACAAATTGCCGCCGCTGTGCCAGATATTATTCCATTACATTGCCAAGGAGCTGTTGTGCTGAATCTCTACGAGGCCGTTCGTTCGAATCCGGGCATCCGCAAGCTCGAGATTGGCGACTTTCTGTTCGCCGAATACACCTGCGGCGTGGGCGAGGAGAAGATCGGGATTTGGGCGCCTTCGGATTATCTGGTCAACGTGATCACCGGCAAGAAGACGTGGTACACCGCTGACGGCGTCTGGGAGGCGAACCGGGGCGAAACCCTGTTTTTCAAAAAAGGCGCGGCCACCATCAATCAGCACTTCGAGGTGGATTTCTGCCTGTTGATGTTTTTCATTCCCGACAATCTGGTCAAAGCCACCGTCCGGGAAATCGCCGGCAGCCTGCCCGCCCTGCCGCCCAGCGCGGGCCCCCTTCCATCGGCGGTGCGGGTGGAAAATGACACGGCGCTGGCCGCTTTTTTCCAGTCCATGCGCACGTACTTTTCCGGCAGCGAAAAGCCGTCCGAACCGCTCTTGCGCATAAAGCTGAAGGAGCTGATCGTGAGCATCGTGACCAGCGGCCAAAACCCGGCGCTGGCCGCCTATTTCCGGACGATCGGCGAACGTGAGGCGCCGTCGGTGCCGGAAATTATGGAAGCGAATTTCCGCTTCAACCTCTCGCTCGAGGAATTCGCAAAGCTGAGTCACCGCAGCCTGTCATCGTTCAAGCGAGACTTTCAAACGGCCTTTCAGGAAGCCCCCGGCAAATGGCTGCTGCGGAAGCGCCTCGACTATTCCGCCGCGCTGCTGCGCACTTCAAGAATGAACGTCACGGAAATCGCGTTTGAAAGCGGGTTCGAGGACGTTTCGCATTTCAGCCGGGTGTTCAAGGAGCGGTTCGGCGCATCGCCGCTGGCATACCGGCAGAAACCGCTGGCGGCCGCCTGACCTGCCCAGTCAAAAGATTGAGCCTTGCAGCAAAGCGCGGCCCGTTCCTTTCGCGTATCGTGTCACCCAGATGGAACCGGATTCCCCGGTCCTGATCGAAAGGAAATAGAAAACCATGTACAATCAAGAAAACCTGAAGCAGTTGAAGAAAATGGACGGCCTGGCGCCGGAAGTGATGAAAGCCTTCTGGGCTTTTGACAAGGCGGCCGTGGCCGAAGGCGCGATTCCGGTCAAATACAAGGAACTCATCGCCGTGGCTGTCGCCCTGACCACGCAGTGCCCGTATTGCATCAACATTCACAGCGCCAATGCGCGCAAGGCCGGCGCCACCGAGATCGAGTTGACCGAGGCGGCTCTGGTCGCCGCCGCGCTGCGGGCAGGAGGAGCGGTCACCCACGCGACCCACGCCCTGGCCAACTGAACGAAAATCCCTTCATCAAAGATCCGACCATGAATAAACCCTCTCTGTTCTTTCGCACGACCGTGTTGTTGTACGGCACGGTGGCCTATGCCGCCTTCCTCGCGAGCTTCAGCTATGCCGCGGGTTTTGTCGGCAATTTCCTCGTCCCGAAATCCATCGACTCGCCTCCGACCGCACCGCTAAGCAGGGCGGTCCTGGTGAACGCGGGATTGCTCGCTCTGTTCGCCGTGCAACATAGCGTGATGGCCCGTCCGTTTTTCAAGCGATGGATCACGCGTTTCATCCCGGCCGCAGCCGAGCGCAGCACTTACACGCTCGCCGCTTCGCTCGCGCTCATGCTGCTCTTCTGGTTCTGGCAGCCGATGGGCGGGACCGTCTGGCGGGTGGACAACCAGATTGGCCGGTCCCTGCTTTACGGCGGATCCGCCTTCGGCTGGGGGCTCGCGCTCGCGACGACTTTTCTCATTAACCATTTCGACCTGTTCGGTCTGCGCCAGGTCTGGCTGTATTTCCGCAACCGAACCTATAGCGCTCTTCGGTTCGGAACTCCCGGGCCTTACCGGCTGATCCGGCACCCGCTCTACGCAGGCTTTCTTTTTGCCTTCTGGTGCACCCCGACCATGAGCGCCGCGCACCTGTTTTTCGCCGTCCTGACCACCGGCTACATCCTGGTGGGCATTCAGCTCGAGGAGCGCGATTTGCAGGAGGCCCATCCCGAATACGCCCATTACAAGCGCCGCACGCCGATGCTCGTACCGCGCGCGGGAGGCAATGAATCAGACCGGCCGGATGCACTTTCCGCCTGAAAATGCAATGGAACCACCAACCCCCGTGGCGCGTGCCGGAGAGCTGCGGCGCGAGCCGGCTCGCGCCCCATCACAACCACCGATATCTATGCTCGAACTGAGACCCACTTGCGAGAACTGCAACCGGCCGTTGCCGGCCGACTCGACGGAGGCGATGATCTGCTCGTTTGAATGCACCTTCTGCCGGCCTTGCGTCGAGGACATTCTGGGAAATGTCTGCCCGAACTGCGGCGGCGGATTTTGTCCCCGGCCAATCCGGCCAAAGAACAACTGGAAAGGCGGCGACTATCTCGGCGCCTACCCGGCCAGCACGACTGTCAAGCATCGGCCGGTGGACTCCGTTCTTCACCGGCAATTTGCCATGGCCATCAGAGCTATTCCGCCGGAGCGGCGGTGACGGTGTGATTCACGGGCCTTCTGTGTTTTGCGAACGACCGGAACGAGGCAGCGTCACATGGTAAACTGCTTTCAGGGAATCGTTCGTATATTTGTTCCCGTGCTCGTCATGCAAATCCCAAAACACATCAATCACTCCATTGGACGTGGTGCCCGAGATGGTTTTGATATGTTCCCCGGCCGGCGACTTCAATTCAATGGTGTAAACCCCATGCGGCTCCGCGATTTTGGCGTATAGCGACGCCCCTTTGTCGGTGAACAGGCTCGTGCCCTCGAAGAACTGGACCACGTTGCTGGAATAGAACGGGAGCACTGGCCCCTTAACTTCCAGCGTATGCCAGTCTCCTCCTTTTCCCGTGCAAAGCAGCTCAACCTGAAGCGCGTGCTGACCGGGCGGGTCATAAGTTGTGTTCCAGCTCAGCAAACAATTGCCATTGGTGGCGCGGCTGAACTCCTGCAGTTCACCCCCGCCATCATACGCCCGCACCTCGGGACTCGAAGCCACCCAAACCGCATCCGTAGGTTCCGGCCCCCCGGCATCCACCAGCAAACGAAGCTCCCCGATTTTTTTCACGACGTCGTAACGCATGGGAACTTCAAACGTGGCGATGTCCGGCTCTTCGCCGGTGACAACCTGTCTGGCCGATAGCAATTCCGCCATCGACAATTTGTTTGTCGCCGGGCCTTCCTGGCTCTGGAGAAAGACGCTCAGCGGTTTACCCTGGAAAGCCGGGTCCTTGATCTTGACCGGCTTCCGGGTCAAAAGGTTTTTAACGGCGGCCTGCCGTAAAGTTTCCGCTCTTGCTTCATCGGCTCTTTCCCGTTCCTCGATCTGCGCCAGCTTTTCCGCCTGCACCCTTTGTTCCTGTTTCCGCCGCGCCTGCGCGTCCGTTGTTGTGGCAGCCAAAGGCCACACGAGATCGGCCTGCGCCGTTCGTGCGGCCGGTCGAAACGGATTTTCGAAATCCTCATTGCCCTTCTGCGGTTGAAACTGCCCGCCGTCATCCAAACAATCCAGGCCCACGGAATACAGGACGAAGCGGCCATCGTCGGTGCCGCGGTAACGCAAAGGCCGGCCATCCATGAAATCCAACGGAGCGGCTTTCAGGAATTCCGGGGCCAGGCCGGCCAGCGCCTTGGGATACCCGCCGTGCCGGTTGCGATAGCGTTCCAGGGCGAGAGCGGTGACGATGAGTTGTCGCTCCGTCTCGGTTTCCGCCGCGAGACCCAGCATGCTTTTGCCCCGCTCCTGGATGCGCCGGGAGATTTCCCACGTGTTTCTCCTCATCTCCGCCCGGGTCGGATATTTGGAGTGGAAGACCGGGGCATTCGTCACGCCGGGAAGACCGCGCATCTGCGCCCAGCTATTGGCTTGAATGGCGTTGCGGAGCTCAATCTCCCGATCGCGATAGAAAAGCAATATGTCCCTTTTATCATCGGCATTGCCATGCTGGAGATAGTCTTGCTGACGCGAGGCATAGAGGAGTTTGGACCAAAGGCCTAAGGGATTATCCAGAGCCTGCTCGACAAAAACACCGAAGGACGGGCGGGGCCGCGGTTGCAGGGGAGGTTCGTAGTCACCCTCCTTCACATCGCTGGCGCGCTTGAAGGCCGCAACTTCCGGCAGGCCAGCAAAGAAATCAACCCCTTCCCACTCCCGTTGAAGTTGTGCGAGTTGTGTGTCCGTCCAGCCGTTGGTCTGCAACGCCTGCCACGTGGCGGCAAACGCCAGTTTCGCGTTCTCGAAACAGACCCGATGCGAAACCTCGACCGGCTCCACCTTCCAGGCCGTCACCAGCCGGGTCGCTGCCATCAAGTTGGAGTAGGCGGCATCCAGGTTGCCTTCGTGCAGGGCCAGCATGGACCGGTCCGCCAGCACCTGCGTCAAATTCTTCAACATGGCCAGGTGCGGCAGCAGCATGTAGTTGCCGTCCCCGGCGCGCAAATTGAACTGGATGGGGCCGGACAGAATGGCCGCGCACGCGGCATCCGCCTGCGACTGGTTCTGGTTGAGGACCTCCCGGAATTCGTCCCAAGTCATTTCATTCTTGTTATCCGGCCAGGAAGGCGTTTGCTTTTTTAAAAAACCCATTTCCCAGACAACGATGGCGGAATTGTTGCCCGCGCCTTCCATCAGATTCGGGTGGTCGGTAAATCGCGGAGCATTACGCGCTGGAGCGGTGGCGTTTAAAACCGCCTCCCGCGCCTGCAATTCGGGAGACGTCGAGAGATTAAAATCGGCAAGGTCGGTCTTGAAGCCCTGCTGTTGCAGGGTGCGGCGGGTTTGGTCGAACGCGTTTTCGCCCGTGGCACCCCGGCATAATACGACAACACCCAAGCCGCCGCAGGAGGCGAGAACCACCGCAATTTTCCACCACCGATTTGCCAGAGGACTTTTCACAGGCGGCCAATCTTGCGTTACGGTTTCAATCTTTGCCCGGCATCGGGCAAATTGGCCAGCTTTTTAAATAATTTTTTCTTTCCTTTTGGGCATCGAAGATTCACGTTTCCCATCATGAGCCGCTTCGCGCCTAAATCCCTTTTCAGGGGATGGGTAATCGCGTTTTCGCTGCTGGCGGTTTCGGTGAAGGCCAATCCGGCGGCGCCCAGTGTCGTTTCCGCCCCACTCCAGCCGCAAGTTCTCATTCCCATCGCTTTTGCGATTCTGGCCGAGGCGATTTGCATCGTCTGGTTGCTCCGGCGCTGGCGGCATCCGCACCTGTTGATCCTCTGGCTGATGGGAATGCACCTGTTGACGTATCCGCTATTCCTGGGCTGGCTCTGGTTGACTTACGGCATGCACCCGGCTCTGGGCGTGGCAACCGGCGAGGGATGGGTGGTGATATTTGAAGGATGCCTGATATACCTGCTCTGCCGCTTCCGGGCGCCGCGCCGATCAACTGTGGCGGCTCCGTCCATCACGAGAACGCTGGTTGCCTCGCTCCTTGGCAACATTTGTTCGGCGGTGATTTTCCCGGTGTTGATGATACTGTATTTCTGGTTGATCCCGCCGCACTTTTAAGAGGAACTGCGCGGACCGGGCATCCTCCGGTGCGCCGCAGGGAATGAGGCAATGCTTGGCAATGTCGTTCGCAAGATTGATGGACCCCGCCCGGAAGCCATCCAGAAGGCTCCGTTCCTTGCCGGCCAACGGAATGGCGACCGGCGGCCCGGCATTGATCCTGAAATGAACGGGGGTGCCACAGCGATGTCAAAGTTCCATGCCGATGGCGAAATATCGCAAGCGCGCCCGCCAATGGTGGCAAAAGGAAATCCAACCGCTGTTGATTCTTGTGCTGGCGCTGTGCTCCATCCGTTCGTCCCTGGCGGACTGGAACGATGTGCCCACCGGCTCGATGAAGCCGACAATTCTCGAAGGTGACCGTATTTTCGTGAACAAACTCGCCTACGACCTCAAAGTGCCGTTCACCACCCGGCACCTGGTTGAATGGAGCAACCCGCGGCGCGGCGATATCGTGGTTTTCTATTCGCCGAAGGATGGCCAGCGGCTGGTCAAACGCGTCATCGGCCTGCCCGGCGACACCGTCGAACTGCAAAACGAGCGGCTCAGCATCAATGGCCGGCCGGTGGACTATGCCATGCCGGACCCGACCATGGGCGAGCAACTTACCGGGGCGGAACGCGAACGCGGCGTTTTGGCGACGGAAAAACTTCCCGGCTGTCCGCATCCGGTGATGGCCATCAACGGCGTTCCGGCGATGCGCACTTTTGCGCCCGTGACGGTCCCGGCAGGCCATTATTTCATGATGGGCGACAATCGCGACAACAGTTTTGATTCGCGTTACTTCGGCACGGTGGCGCGCGAACAAATCGTGGGCCGCGCCACGGGTGTGGTTGTTTCTTTTGACAAACAGAATTATTGGCGGCCCCGCTGGAGCCGCACCGGCTCCTCCCTGGAGAGCAAGCCCGAATAAACCGGAGCCGGGCGGGAAGGGACACGCTGGGCGCCAAAGGGGTACGGGTGGAGAATTCAACCTCCGGCGGCCGCCCGGTTGAAAAAAGAAGGCCGGATTTTGTCCGGCCTTCTCTCTTTTTTTCGGGCTACGCTTACAGCTCAACCTCTGATTGATTCGACTCTACGCCGATTAACCCTTTCGTCCAGAAAAAGTTATCCACACTGTTCACCGCCGGGAAAGGAATTCCCTTCGTCACCGAAATCATGACCGACCGGTCGAGGACGAACAACGCACAGAAATCCCTGGCGAGTCTCACGATGGAAGATTCCGCTTCGACAGGATGTCACCTGGCCGCCTTGCCGGGACCATGCCCGTTCCTGGCCGAGGAGCGAAGCCGAACAAAGCGACCAGGCTGCGCTGGAAGCCCCGATCGTTCAGCCGATCCCGGTTTGAATCCAGCGTTCAGGATTAGGCTTTCCGCCAGACTGTTACGGTGTATGCTATCGGGACGACCGTCAAGCACGCGCCCCAACGGACCATGTGGTGCACAGTATCATTCACATTCGAGGTGAGACGTTTCGACCGTGCGTTTGGCGGACACTGGCGCGAGGGCAAAAACCCTTTGCTTTTGGGGCGCGGAATCGATTGAATTGGCCTTGAGGATGCTGCCAAATGCGGATGAAGGTTGAATATTTCATGAAAGTCAGATTTGCTTTGGGTTTGTGCCTCATCCTGGGGGTGACGAGCGCGTCCCGGGCGGCCGATAATCCCTCGCAAGCCGCCGCCCGCAAGGCCCTGGTAATCAAGTGGAATCAACTATTCGACGCGGAAGGCGAGTGGCGGACGGCAACTAATCCGGCTCCCCAGCCCGTTGCGGAAGCCCCCGTGACTCCCGCAACCAACTTGACCGAGGCGGTCAGCGCAGAGGCAGTGGCTACGCAAGCGCCTTCGGTGGTCACCGTTACGCCGCCGGTTCGGAGTGTTGAAACGGCAACCGTTGAAACTCAAGCCGTTGCAGCTCAGTTTCCTGTCGCGCCGGGTCCGGCTGCCCCTGAACCTCCGGCTGGCGCTCCAGTTAGGACGGCTCCGGTTGCCACTGCTCCTGATTCTGCCGGGCCGGTTATGGTCGCTCCCGTTACTGCCACGCCGGTTGACATGAGGCCGGCGGCGCGGTTCCCGATATTTCCGTTTGTATTGCTTTCGTTGCTGTTGATAGCGCTCGTCACCATTTCGCTGCTGCTGCTAAAGCTCAAGCAGGTGAAAGTCCTGTTGCTGAGACATCCTCTGGTCGCGGCTCGCACGGGCACTGCGGCTCCTGTGGTTAGCCGCCCAAGTGCGCCTCCCTCGGCCGCGGCCCCTCAGGCCGCAAAACCGCCGGCGGCAATGCCTCAGGTCGCAAAGCCTCAGGTCACCAAGCCACAGGTTGCGGGGCCTGCGATCGCGCAACCTCCGGTCGCCAGACCACCAGCCCAGATGCCGGTGGTTGTCGAGCGCGAGCCGGAAAAGCCGGCGTTAGGGGAAAACGCGCCGGCGGTGCCGCCCTCCACGAAATTCAAGGTCGTGGACCCCCGGTTCCAGGAGCTCGCGGCCGCAGAACCGGTGGTGATGGAATTCTCGTTTATGGAACCTACGATCGGGGAGGTGTCGTCAGGGGAATCGGCAGCTGCCGGGCCGACTCAGATCTCCCCGGCCGCGGCAGCGGAAACACCCGCGCCAACGCCCATTCCCGCCAAGAGCAAAAGTGCCGGTCCGCGTCGCAAGCGGGTTGTCGCATCGAACGGTGCGCCCGGCGATGTTGGCCTGACGAAAAGCAACCGGCCAATCCTGAAGGCAGAAGGAAAGCGGCCGGCGGGCACCCGCCCGGCACGGCGCCGTGAAACGAAAAGTGGTTGAGCGGCGAAATTCCGCCGCCGCCCTGCCCCGTTAACCACAGCCCCTGAGGGTTACCGCAGTCCCGTCCAGCGCGGCGGCCTGCCCACGATTCACTTCTGGAGCGTGAGCTTCAAACCCCAGTCTTCGCCGGACGGAAAATCCGGCAGTTGAATCCAGCCCCAGACATTGGCCTTCAGCGACCCGGTGCCGGCTTTCGACCATTCGCCGGTGCGCGGGTCGAACCATTGCGCCTGATAGCTCGCCAGCGGCCGGGCACCCCGGATGATCCCGTGGGTCGGATAATCCGGCTCGAAATAGGCAAGGAAGTAATCCCGTTCCGGTGTGCGCGCACAATAGGCCCAGCCGGTGAAACCCTTGGTCACGTGGGTTTGGCTCGGGGAAACCAAGTTCGCGTCCGGCACCAGGTCCTGATACCGGCGGCCTTCGGACAGCGCGAAGGTCTTCAAGAATTGCATCTGGTTCGCCGAGTTCCACTGGAAAGCCTCCCACATGAACGGGCTCGAACCCGGCTCGATGTCGGCGCCCCAAATTCCTTCGGCACCGTAGATGTGGCCGGCCAGCCCGCCGGAGAGGAAGCTCCCGTAAATGCCCGACCGCACATCGCGATCGTCGTCCCTGGTCCCGCCCGGCGCGCCGTATTTGTAGAGCGGATATCGCTTGTCGGCCATGCCGGCATAGTACGGCTCGCCGTTGAGCGCAGGCCGGGGCGGCTGGGCCTGAAAAATCTCGGTCAGGTACCAGTAGGCGTCGTGCTCGCGGAGGTTGCCGATCTGATGGAATGTCAGCCAGTGGTTTTCATTCGTGCCGCCAAAGTTCAGCAGGCTCGACACGGATGCGTTGCAGGAAACCAGCGTGCCGAACGGCGGTGGGCCGTACTGTTCGATGACGCGGTTGGCTGCCTCGTTCAGTTTTTCAGGCGGAGCGGTCATTTCCGGCCAATCGAAGTGCACCGGGCTGAAGAGGCAATTGTTCGCCTGATACCGGCTCCAGACGTATTGGATGTAGCGGCTGTACGAGTCGGGCCAGTCGTAAAATTTCGCCCAGCACGACGTGACATCGCGGCGGGCGACTTCGATGATGGGAATGAATCCCTGGGAGTTCAGATATTCTATTTTGCGGTCCAGGTATTTGAAATACTCGGGGTTGAGGCGGTCCATGTCCGGAAATACTCGTTCGAAGCCGGGCACCTTGCCGGGAAACAGGAACGCGCGGCCGCCCTCGTTGGACATGTCCTTGGCCCGCCACTGGTCGCGGGGTTTGTGGTTGGCGATTTCGCCCTGGTCCACCCACGCGGACCGAACGCTGATATTATTGCCGCGATCCAGCCACACATCCCAGGGCGCCGAGTCGCTGGCCCAGTTGGGAAAGGCGGCGATGATAGCTACCGAATTGAATCCCTGGCTTTTGCGGAGGCGCAGATAATCCTTGAAACCGGCATCGGGCCCGATGGGCCGTTCCTGGTCATCATCGTTCCATTTGAAACGGAAGGTGGCTGCCGCGTACCAAGTGTCGCCGAGCAGGACGAACGGCGTGCCATCAGCGTATTCAAAGGCGTGGCCATTGGCCGTCGGCCGGATGAAACCGCGGCGCGTCGGCAAGGATTGCTTCTCCGCCTCCGACCATTCCACCGCCGTGAAACTGCCGCGCTGGCCGTTCAAGCCGGCATCTTTCTGGTTCGACCCGCTTTGCCAAGTCCACCGGCCGGGCGCAGTGGCGAGCACGCGCACCCGGAATACATTGCTGCCGTCCCAGAAACCGTAACAGCGTTTGTCGAACTTCGGCCCTTTCAAGTCCACCCAGACTTCGACATTGGTGTAGGGATTGGTGTATTGATTTTCAGCGTGGAACATCAACTCGACTTTTTCCCAGACATGCACCTGGCCGGGGGCGGCGGCGGTGGCTGACAAAGCCGCGGCGGCGAACACTGGGAACAGGAATTTCATGCACTGCATTCTTCGGTGTCCCTCCCAAACCGTCAAAGCAAATTCCGGAAGCGCGGGCTCTGTTAGAAACGATGTTGACATTGAAACCGCTGGCAAACCGGCCAAAGACGCAGTCGTGGCCCGGGGTCGCCAATTGCACGGGATATCCTAGAGCGGTATTGGTCAGACAAAATCGCGCTGGTCTGGGATGTGGAGGATGTGCACAGGGCGGCTAACGAAGCTAAAGTTGCGCTGACCGACAAAGAAGCAACCAGTGTGTTGAAAGAACTGCACTACCATCACGACGCACAACTTGGACTGCGCTGGGAGGATGTTGGTTTTCTTATCGAAGTCAAGGTGCTGGGCCGGAAGCTGACCAAAACCGAACCGAAGCGTTTTGTGGCCCGGGACATCCTCACCATCCACAAGCCCTGACCTCAAAACTAACCAGGGCTGCATCTTAACCGCTGCAGCCCCTTTCATTTTAGGAGAACTTTCGCTCATTGCTAACCCTAAGGCCATAAATCTGTCTTCCCTGTCGTTGGTCTCAGTGTGGCAATATTCCCACGTCGGCATGAATGTCATCACCCGTGCGTTTTCTGCCGCGGGCGGTGAAGCGCAGTTGCGAAGAATTCTACTGCCCGACGGCGCGATAAAATTTCTGGCTTCCGCTCAAATTGGTGTCCGTGAACTGCCAATTGCCTTTTGCATCCGCAGAATTGGTGAGGACAGGCTGCCAGTTTACCGGAGGGATTAGGTTGGTGGCAAATTGTAAGATATATGGATAATTTGGTGTGCCTGAAAATTGAAGCTGTAAATTTCCGTTGGACAGTTGACCGTTAAACTGTTGCGGCGGCACCAAGACGATTACAGTGGCAACGCTACCGGTTACACTGCCGAATGGGCTTGTCACGACGAGGCTGTAATTTCCGGCGTCCTTCAGGTTAAGGTTGCGCAAGGAAAGTGTATCATAACTGGCGTAAAGAAGCACCTTACGAATGCGTGCATTTGAACTGTCTGCAATCAATAGATTCCCTGCTGAATCAAAAGCAATTCCATCGGGATCATGCAAGCTGGCATTGGTGGACGCTCCGTCATCACCGGAAAATCCAATGCTGGACTTTCCGGCTACGGTGGTGATTATCCCATTGGCGTCTACTTTTCTGATGCGAGCGTTTCCAGCATCTGCAATAAAGAGATTGCCTGTCGGGTCAATGGCTACGCATCTCGGGCTGTTAATATAGGCGTTCGTCGCAGCGCCACCGTCTCCAGAATAAGATCCGGCCCTTGGATAAGATGGGCCTTTGCCGGCAACTGTGGATATGATGCCATTGGTGTCGACCTTCCGAATGCGGTTATTACTTGTATCTGCAATGTAAATAGCCCCGCTTGAATCTACGGTGACTCCATACGGATAGCTCAGGTTCGCGCTACTAGCATTGCCACCGTCCCCCGAAAAGCCGATTGTTCCGTTGCCGGCGACGGACGTAATTATTCCGTTTGTATTCACTTTGCGAATTCGATTGTTGTAGGTATCCGCAATATATAAATTTTCAGAAGAATCAAAGGCCACTGTTCGATCATTATTTAGCTTCGCTACCACAGCAGGACCACCGTCGCCGGTGCTGCCTGCGCTGTTCGTTCCCGCAAACGTAAAAATGTAACCATCTGTGTCGACCCGACGAACCCGGCTGTTTACCATATCAGCAATATAAACGTTATTTTGGATATCCACCGTCACCCCGGCGGGATAGTAAAGAGCTGCATTCGTTGCTGCCACGCCATCTCCCGTGTATCCTGCGCTGTTCTTGCCGGCCACCGTCTTAATGATTCCGCTGGTATCTACTCTCCGGATTCGATTGTTGTAGGCGTCAGCAATAAAGAAGTTTCCTGCCCTATCTGCCGCCACGCCCATTGGCTGGTTCAGCGTAGCGTTTGTCGCCGCTCCGCCATCACCAGAAAAACCGGCACTCGATTTTCCAGCCACAGTTGTAATGATGTTGTTTGGCAGATTAGTGCCATTCAACTGCCATTGGTAAGACAGCAAACCGCTACCTGTTATTCCGGCTGTCAATAAACTGTTGCTGCCGGCCAACACCGTCAAATCGGTCGTTTGGGTTGTGATAGCGGGTGGGTAACCTATCGACACCACTGCTACGCTACTCGTCACGCTGCCATATAGGTTAGTTACAACGACTGAATAGTTTCCAGTTTGGTTAGTTACAGCTCCGCCCAAAGCCAATCCTGAATTCGTTTGGCCATTCATGACCGAGCCATTAAAAAGCCATTGGTAGCTGAGCGGCAATGTTCCAAACGCTCCCACAGTTAGCGTTAGATCATTGCCGACGGCAAGCACCTGGCTGGCTGGTTGGGCACTGATGTTGGCTGGAACCAGCACGGTCAAGGACACGATGCTGCTGGTGACGCTCCCGGTAGCATCCGTCACCACGACACAATAGTTGCCGTTATTGGTCAGTCCCACGTTGTTGAGTGCCAGCTTTGGCAGGCCGCCGAAAGGAACAAATCGGACCCGATCATTCCATGAATCGGCAATGTATAAATTGCCAGACGGATCGAGAGCGGCGCTGATTGGCATGAAAAGGCTGCCGTTAGCGGCCGGGCCGCCGTCACCTCCATACGCACCGTTAGGGTAACCCGCACCGTTGCCAACCACGGTGGTAATGATTCCATTGGAGTCCACCAGTCGAATTCGCTCATTTAAAGTGTCGACGATGTATACGCTCTGTGCCGGGTCTAAAGCTACTCCCCGCGGTCGATCTACTTGAGCGTTGGTGGCTGGCCCACCATCACCAGAAAACCCCTCCAGAATTCCATGCCCCGCGAGGATGGTGAGCATCCCATCGGTGTCAACCTTTTCAATTCTCAAGTCATACGTATCCGCAATGAACACATTCCCATTGGTGTCAACAGCCACACCAGAAGGAAAATTCAGTTGTATGTTTGTTGCCGGAAAGGGGCCCATCGGAGCGGATAAAATATATCCCTGGATTGAGCCGCCGCCGGCAACCGTGGTAATCGTTCCGCCGGTGTCTACTCTTCGAATGAGATGATTTTGGGTGTCGGCAATATAAAGATTGCCCCCGCCATCCAGGGCGAGGCCGGTTGGCCCGTTGAGACTGGCATTGGTCGCCATCCCGTAGTCACCTGAATAGGCATTGGTACCATTGCCCGCAATGGTCATGATCGTCCCATTGGTGTCGACCTTCCGGATGCGATTGTTGCCGGTATCAGCAAAATAGAGGTTGCCGAAATTATCAAATGCCAAGCCGGCGGGGCCGCCCAAGTTGGCATTGGTTGCCGCACTGCCGTCGCCGGAGTATCCATTCGTGCCATTCCCAACAACTGTCGTAATAATGCCATCGACAGTTACTTTACGGATACGATTGTTGATGGAATCAGCAACGTACAGGTTGCCAAACTTGTCCAATGCCACGCCAGCGGGGCCATCCAAGCTGGCGTTGGTTGCCAGGCCCCCATCGCCGGCAAAAAAGCCTCCGCCAAAACCAGAACCGAAACCATTCCCTGCCACCGTGGTGATGATGGCATTCGGCAAATTGGTTCCGTTGAATTGCCATTGATAAGTCAAAGGTCCACTGCCAGATGCAGTGATATTGAATGTCAAGCTGCCTTGATAGAAAACGACTTGATTTGTCGGCTGAAGCGTAATGACCGGCTGCGCTTGCACGAGCAGAGGACCGGCAGTCAACGCGGTGATCCATCGGAGAAACCTGGGCATAAAAATTGGGATTAGAATTCGCTTATGAGTTATTCATATTTGATGTGACTTTGCAAGAAGATTTACTGAAATTACATTTTCACGACGTCTAAGCCGGTATTTCCCACTTGATGTGTTGCGTGGGCAGTAAGGGTTAAGAAAGGAGTCAAATTGAAGCCCTACACACCACACGAATTTAAAATCCTCTGTGTCCGGGAATGTGAAGTAATGACCGAAATGCTGGATGACCCGGAAAAAGTGGCGGCATATTGGAGGCAGAATATTCCAAAAGCGGATTGGTTTGATCCAATGAAAGAAGCTCTGGTGGTCTTGGTGCTCAATACCCGCCGACGAATCATAGGGCACAATTTAGTTTCGCTTGGCAGTCTGGATGCCTGCACCATGCATGGGACGGAATTTAATGAGGTTTATGGATTCCCGTTTGACTGGGAATCGAAAGAAACTGTTGGGGGGGGGGGAATTGGTTCGCGTCCGCTTCGGATCTGAGCGCCTTTATCTCCGGCCTTGCCGATGGGAGAATTCTATCCGAAACGGTTGGCCGGCACTTCCAGTCTGCGCAAATTGGCGATTCTTTTCCGCAAAGTGGCGTTGCCCCCGCGATGGTGGAGGTGTAACGTGAATGGTTATTCATCCATGGAGAAATGATTTCCAAGAACCAGCAATGTCCACGTGAGCTTGAGCTTTCGGCCGGCTCGCGGAGGGCGCCCGGGGCGTTCACCCTGATCGAATTGCTGGTGGTCATTGCGATCATCGCCATTCTGGCGGCCCTGCTTTTGCCGGCCTTGGCCAAAGCCAAAGAGCGGGGGTATCGGGCCGCCTGCGCGAGCCATTTGCGTCAGCAAGGCGTGGCGCTGCACCTGTACAGCCTGGACAATAACAATTTGTTGCCGGACCTGCGCTATGCCCCCTATTCGAGTCAGCCGGGTCATGCCGCCGGAAATTGGGCGTGGGACATCTCCACCAATTTTACGGACATGATGATCGCCAACGGGGCCAGTCAGAACATTTTTTATTGCCCGGCCCATGCCGATCTGAACGCTCCCGGCGTATGGAACTTCGCGGTGGCCGGCACCGGCAATGATGCCAACGGCGGGTTCCGCATTCTGGGTTATGTTTATTTGCTGCCCGGCTCCGGCATGAACGCGGGGGGCGCGTCGCCGTCGCCCTATTGGAAAACCAACATCATCGGGATCCCGGGGCAGCTCGTCCCGGCGGACGCCCAGGTGGTGGTGGACGTGATTATGCAGGACACGGTGACCGGCAGTTATGTCCAGGTGACTTCAGTTCCCGGACTGGCCGTCAGTGCCGTCCAAGGCACCAGCCATCTCAGCGGGTCCCTCCCGGCGGGCAGCAATGAATTGTTCGAAGACAGCCATGTGGAATGGCGGCGGTTCAACACGATGATTTATAAGAAAGGCTTCAGCACCGTGCCCCACAACGCCTTTGGCGCCAACCCGATCTTTATCTTCTGATAAACCAGCGCAGCGATTCATCCCGCCAGCGCGGCCAGTTTCGCATTGGCCTTGGCGACAACGGCGTGCGTGCTCTTGTCGGTGTCGAACACGGAATTCAGCCCCTGCGGCTCGCAGAACGGGTCGCCCGTCAAAGCCGTTGCTGAATCGGGTTTGCCGGCGCCGGCCCGGCCTTCGCCGCCCCAGGTCCAGAAGTTCGCGCCCTGCAATGCGCGCCCGGCTTTGCAGGATTCCGCCACCTGGTTGAACATGCGGTCGTAATAGTCATCCCGCGCGGTGGTGGGCGAATCGGGCTCGTACTTTTCGTGATCGCGCGGCAGGCCGAATTCCTCCAGCACCAGCGGCTTGTGCAGCGTGTCGGTGGCCAGGACGGTGTGCTTTTCCACGTGGTCGCGCGCCTTGCTGGCGGCGACCTCATAATCGGGCCCGAGCACCGGGTCTTTCAGCCATCCCCAGTTCTTCAGCCACATGTGCACCGTCACATAATCAATCGCCGGCGTCTGATGCGCCTTGATGAAAACTTCCGGCTTCTTCAAGCAACCCCAGATGCCTTCCGAACCGGTGCAAACGAGATGGTTCGGATCCTGGTCGTGAATGAACCGGGCGGTCTCGTCCACCCAACGAGCGAACACCTCCACGCTCGCGTCGCTGGCGTCGTCGGTCCCCGGCCGCGGCTCGTTCGCCAATTCCCAGGTCATGATGGCCGGGTCGTCGCGGTAGAGGCGGCCGTTGACGGTGTTGCGGCGCTGGATGAGATGGGTGATGTAGCCGCGATAAAGCTCGTTTGCGGCCGGGGTCGTGTACAGCCGCGCGGAGAACCGCATGAATCCCGCCCAGTTACCTTTGGCCATGACCGGTTTGTCCGGGTCGGGAATGGTTTCGCCGGTGATCCAGCGGACGTACTGGGCGAAGCTGCCGGACCATTGCCAGTAGTTCGACACGAACAAAATTGCGTGCATGTTGCGTTTGGCCATTTCGGCCAGACTGAAATCCAGCCCCTGGAGCAGCGCCTCGTCCCACTCGTGCGGCGCCTTGGTGATGCCGCGGGGGATGGCACCGGCCAAGGGCGACGTTTCCGAACCCGCCAGCAGGCGGACGTTCCGGACGCCCATGCCTTTGAGGCGGTCGAGTTCGCGGATCATGCGCTCGCGCCCGCCGGGCAGGGCCGGGTCGGACAAGTAACAGCCGTACCAGAGATTAGCGCCGATATAAAAGTAAGGGCGGCCCTGCCATTCGAAGCGTCTGTTGCGGACGGCGACAAAGTCCCCGGCTTTGGCTTTTTCGTCGGCGCCCCACGCGGGCAGGCTGCCGGGCCCGGCAGCGATCAACGGGAGCGACAGGGCGGTGGTTTTGATGAATTCCCGGCGGGAAGTATGGCGTTGGCTCATGGCTTGTTCTCGGCGCTCGAAGTCCGTCAAGGCCCCGAACAGGCCAGCCGGATGCTCGAGCTGATACTTTGCTTGGGATTATATCTTTGACAAATAACGGACTTTATTTCCTCACCCCGCCCGGCGGGGAGAGGATGTCGCGCAGCGACCGGTGAGGGGATTTTAAACACCAGTAATACATAATCCCAGCATTGTTATCCGCCAGCGCCACCTCACCCCGCCCCTCTCTCCCGCTTTGCGGCGGCGAGGGAGATGTCTCCGCGTCGTATGGTCTGTCAAATACATAATCCCGCTTCGCTTGTGTGTCCGGAAAACATGGCCATGCTCCGGCAAGGTTGAAAAGTCTTTTGTTGTCGCACGTTTAGACGACATTTTAGACTGGGCCACTGCTTTATTCCGCGCGGGGATGAAGTTACAGTGTGCGGCGAATATTCACCGGCATGGTTTTTGCCGCCGGCAACCGAGTTTTGTTGAACCAGCATCCGACACCACTACACTACCAACGCAAGCGAATGAACAAATCCGCCTTTCAAAGCAAACTGAAACAGCTCCAACGGGAACATGAACGGCTGATCCGGCGCCGCAACCGCCCGCAGAAGAACGGCAACGGCATCTTCGACCGTTACGAATTCCCGGTGGTGACCGCCGACCACGTGCCACTGTTCTGGCGTTATGATTTCAATCCCGCCACCAACCCGCACCTGATGACGCGGTTGGGCATCAATTGCGCCTTCAACGTCGGCGCGATGGAATGGAACGGGAACATCGTCCTGATGACCCGGACGGAAGGCTGGGACCGCAAGTCGTTTTTCGCCGTGGCCGAAAGCAAGACCGGCGTGGACGGCTTCCGCTACTGGAATTACCCGGTGCGGATGCCGGAGCTCGAAGACGCCGAAACCAACCTGTACGACATGCGCCTCGTCCGGCACGAGGACGGCTGGGTTTACGGGCTGTTTTGCGCCGAGCGGCATGATGACTCGAAGCCGGGCGATTTGTCCGCCGCGATCGCGCGCTGCGGCATCGCGCGCACGAAGGACCTGGTCAAATGGGAACGGCTGCCCGATCTCAAGACCAACGCGCTGCACCAGCGCAACTGCGTGCTCCACCCCGAATTCGTGAAAGGCAAGTACGCCTTTTACACGCGGCCCATGGCCGACTTTGCCGCCACGGGCAGCGGCGACGGCATCGGCTGGGGCCTGTGCGACGACATCACCCGGGCCGTGGTGGAGAAGGAACGGATCATTGATCCGCGATTTTACCACACCATCAAGGAAGGCAAGAACGGGCTCGGACCGGCGCCGATCAAGACGAAGCAGGGCTGGCTGCACCTGGCGCACGGCGTGCGCAACACCGCGGCCGGCATGCGCTACGTGCTTTATCTCTTTCTGTGCGACTTGAAGGACCCGGCGAAACAAATCAAGTCGCCCGGCGGCTATTTCCTGGCGCCCGAGGGCGAGGAGCGCGTGGGCGATGTGTCGAACGTCGCGTTTGCCAACGGCTGGGTCGCGCGCCCGAATGGCGACGTGTTCATCTACTACGGCGGCTCCGACACCCGGACCTACGTGGTGACGAGCACGGTCGAGAAGTTGCTGGATTACGTGAACAACACGCCGACGGACGGGATGCGCTCGAAGGTCTGCGTTGAGCAACGCTGCCGTCTGATCGAAAGGAATCTGCGGCTGGGACGTTGAGGCAAAAGTGTTTCAACGATTCCCCGTTCCGCGTAGGGAAAATTCAATTATGAAAAATCGAACAGCCGTTTTTGCCCTGTTGGTCAGCTTGGTGTGCGCCGGCTGCAGTTCCGTCAAGCCGGTGACGCCCCAGGCCTCGCCGGAGGCGGTGGCCCTGCTGAAATACATCCACAGCCTGTCCGGCCGGCACACGCTCACCGGACAGCATAATTATCCCAACACGCATGACGCGTCCACCCGGCAGGCCGCCGAAGTTTGGGGTAAGACACCGGCCGTTTTCGGCCAAGATTTCGGCTTTGCCGCGCCGGGAGACAAGGATGCCGTGGCGGCCCGGCCGGACATCATCGAGGAGGTCAAACGACAATACGCCAAGGGCGCCATCATCACGCTCTGCTGGCATGCCGTGCGGCCGACGGACGATGAACCGGTCACCTTCAAGGGCAGCGTCCAGGGCAAGCTGACGGACGAGCAATGGCAGGAGCTGCTCACGCCGGGCACCCAATTGAATCAGCGCTGGTGCGACCAGGTGGATGTCATTGCCGGCTACCTCAAGCAGTTGCGCGACGCGCACATTCCGGTGTTGTGGCGGCCGTATCATGAAATGAACGGCGACTGGTTTTGGTGGGGCGGCCGGCAGGGCGAACGCGGCACACCCGCGTTGTACCGGCAGATCTTTGACCGGTTCGCAAATTATCATCACCTCAACAATCTGGTCTGGATCTGGAGCGTGGACCGGCCCAGCACGCCGCAGCGGCAGTTCGTGGACTTTTTCCCGGGTAAAAAATATTTCGACATCGCCGCGCTGGACGTTTATCGCGGCGATTTTGCGCCGGCTTATTACCATGACCTGATGAAATTGGCGGATGGAAAACCGCTGGCATTGGCCGAAGTCGGGCCGCCGCCCACGCTGGCCGTGTTGGAACAGCAGCCGCAGTGGACCTGGTGGATGCTCTGGGCCGAAATGATTGACACCAAGCCGGAGTCCGTTCAGGCCATGCGCGCGCTGGTGGACAACCCCCGGTCGCTGAGCCTGGACGACCCGGCCTACCGCACGGGCATCACTTCGGTCCGCGCCGCATCCGGCCTGGTGCCGCTCGGGCCGGCGCCCCAATAATTACGGCTGCCAGACGGCGCGCCAGAATTTCTGGCCGGTACCGGCCGCAAGCGGGTTGGTGACGTTCAGCGAACTGCCGACCAGCGTGTTGGTGGAAACGGAAATCCAACCGGGCGCATTCAAGTTGGTCGAGCTTTGCAAGATGTAAGGGGTGCCGGGCTGGCCCTGGAGCTGGAAGACAAACTGGCCACCGGCCACAGAGACAGGCACGAGTTTGGCCGGCGCCGGCGTGAGGGTGAACAGGGTGAGCGAGCCGGCCGGGAAAGTATTGGTGAACACGGCGCCAACCGGGACCGTGTTGGTGGAAATGTCCTGCGAACCGGGAGCGGGGTTGTTGGTCCGGGTGGCTTCATCCTGGGTGATGCCAAAAGCGCGGACGGTGGCGGTTGACGCCGGAGCGAAACCGGCGAGGTTGACCTGCGCGGTAAGCGGGGCCGTGACGTCCTTGTTGATGACCAGCAGGGTGAGGGCGCCGTTGGTCTTGCGCACGCCGTAAGCGGAGAGCAGCAGGTAATCACTCGTGGGATTGAGGACCGTATCCCCCGCCCGCGCGAAGTACTGCATGAGCTTCTCGGCATAAAACGTCGGGTAGAGCGGGCTCGAAGCGCCGCCCACAATGCCTTCGTCGCCGTACGTGCGCCAGCCGTAGATCGTCGGATCGAAAGTGCCGGTGGTCCCCTGGCCGTTGCGGAAATCCCACCAGAGGAGGCCGTTGAATTCCGTTTTCATGATGGCCGCCATGTTGTCGGCGAGATACAAGCCGTTGACGATGCTGGTCAGCTGCCGGCCGAAACCGCCGGAATCGCTGTTGTTCTCAGTGCAGACCAGTTCGACGCCGGCACCGCTGGCGCCAAGATAATCCGTCAACTGCTGGCGGAGGTCGGCGGCGTCGCCGGCCCAGTTGCCGCTGGCCTGGAGCACCAGCGCGTCGCTGTCGGCGACCGGTTTGGGATTCGCATTGGGATCCGTCCATTGGGGATAAACGTGATAGATAAGGAAATCGGGTATCGCTCCCAGGCTGTTCAAGTAGTACAGCATGACCGGCGTCCAGCCGTAATGGGTGGCGCCCGTGCGCGGGTTGACGACCGGATGATTGTTGTTGTTGACATTGCTATCCTCGCCGGGAACGGCGACCACGCCGATCTTGATGGTCGGGTCGGCTGCCCGCATGAGGGCCATGTAGCCGGCCGCGCGGCTGGCGTAAGTCCACGGATCGTGGGCAACATAAGGCGCGGTCGTGTTGTTGTCGGTTTCCCACGTGCCGTAGCATTCGTTGCCGATTTCCCAGTATTTGAAGCCGAAGTGGTTGGTGACGTTGACCGATTTGACCCAGGCAGCGGCTTCGTTGCTGGTGCCGCTGCCATAGTTGACCGTGATGAACACCTTGGCGCCGATGTTGGTGGCCAGCTTGTTGAAGGTGGTGTTGCCGGTCGCGTCGCTGGTCCAATGGTATCCGTCCGACGTGGACCCGCCGGGCCAGCGCAAGGTGGTGATGCCGATCTGCCGCATCAGCGGCGCCGTCTGCGCATTACCCAGGTAACCATCCCACGTGGCGGTATTGACGCCGAACAGGCGCGTATCCACCGCCCGGAGGGTCTGATTGGCGTCCACGGTCAAATGGACCAGGGCGGGGGCCGGAGCGGCGTTGAGCTGGAGGTCGTCCAGGTAGAAGACGCCGGTGCTGCCACCGGCGAACTTGATGTTGACCCGGGTAAGATTGGTTTTGTTGGCGGCGCCCAGGGAGCTGAGCGGGATGGTAAATTGGGTCCACGTTGCCGCCGTGAGGGCGGAGCAGGTGTAGGCCGGTTGATCCGTCGAGCCGAGGGTCACGTACACCTGGAGGACCTGGCCGCCGTTGGTGCCGCCGTTAGCCCAGAACGACACGCTGGCGTAGGGCGAAGTGTTGACATTGTTTTGATGGAGAGAAATGCCCGGGCCGCTGGTGGGCCAAGCGCTGATGGAATTGGTGCTGCCCGAATGGGTGGGCGACGTGTTGGTAAAGCTGCGGGTGCCCCAGCCCCAGTCCTGGAATCCATTGACCAAATTGTCTGTGTAAATGGGCAGGTTGGCCTGGGCATGACCCGCGGTCGCAAGCGCGAACCAAGCGGTGGCGATCGTGAGGGCGGCAATGAGACGTGGGCGCATATAAGACTTTGGCTGGTTGAATGCTTTACAATTGTTACCCGGCAGAGCCCGGTCAGCTTTTACCCCCAAGGCGATTTGCGGCGGGAATCCTCCCGCCGGTGATGCCGGGCCTGCTCAGGACCGGAACGCGGAGATAAAACGTTGAAATCACGCTCCAAGATAGCTCAAATCCGGGTTTCATACAAACTGGGGAACGGGAAAGCATCGATATCGGTCTTACCTTGAAACTGCACTATGGGGCAGGGCGGGCAGTCCTCTGCCCGCCGGAGGGAACGGCGCGCACGGAGTGCACGCCCTACCACTGCGATAATGATGCAATTTCAAACTGTAACGGGTATTAGTCCCCGCGCTGGCCGGCTTTTCAGAGAAAGGCTGGCAGCCTGCCCCGAAAGTTTGGCAGTGTCCCGATTTGAAGTGGAGCGCGGATTGTCCTCAATCCGCAGGAGTTGGGTATTGCTTAAACGCTGCGAGTTGAGACAACTCGCGCTCCGCTCCGGCGGTTGGAATTTCAAATCAGGACCTTACCGAAAGTTGTTTCAAAAAAAGTGCCGGCCCCGAATGAACGAGGCCGGCACCCTGAGTGCACTAAACTTTAATAAGGCCGCGCCAGCCGATAATAGCCCGCGCCGGAGGACGGCAGATCACCGGCGTTGATATACACCGAATGCTTGCCGCCGACGGTATATGGGGTCTTGGGCACAAGTCCGGCTTGAGTGATCCCCAGATTGTCAATTTGAATGATCACGTTTCCGTTGATGGCCCGACCCGTATCGCTGTAGATCTGCAGATCGACGTTCTTCACCTGAGACGCCGCTGCGCCGCTCACGTCAACATGGATGTGCTGCCACGTATCGACGCACGCCAACCCATAAGACCCCAGTTCGTTGGAGTACAGATCGTAGGGTGTGTAGCCGCTGCCGCTCTGAACCATCAAGGTGAAGTAGCCGTAGCCACCATATGCATCCGTCGTTGAGCCAGCCGATACGACCTTGATGTCCATGTCGATCGCGGTTATGTCAGGCGAACTGGGAGGAACGTTTAGCTGCGCATTCAAGGAAGAAACCACTGAGGGTGTGGAGTACAAGGTGTAGGTCAATTGTTCCGCTTGGGCCCCTGAATCCCAACTCGACGCGAGGGTGGCCCCGCTGGAACCATCCGTCCAACCTACGCCCGGCGTGATGGTGCCGGAACTGCTGAAATCGTTGGTGTAGATGGTGTTGTTAACCAGATTGCCGACCGTCGTCCAAGGCCCAACCGGGCTCGAAGCTTTCTGCAACACGTAGTTAACATCCGGCAGGCTCCACTGCAGCCAGTACACGGCATCGGCGGGCGTACGGAACACAATCTGCCCGTTCGAGTAGCGCGTGCTGAGCTTGGTCGGATCCAGCGGCTGAGTAAGGTCCGCGCTCAGCGTGCTGCTTCCGCCGCTGATGCCGACATGGGTCATGATCACATCCTTGCTCAAATTGGCCGTATTGGGCTGTGCGCCCCAGTAAATGGTCACGGGGCCGGGATCACCACCGGTGGACGGCACGCCCGTGTTAAAGACCTGCGCATCGGCGTCCTGCGGGAAGAAGCAGGTCGTGGTATGGCCATCCGGCGCGCTCAACAGAATGTTAGTCTTGTCGCTGAAGGTCAGGGACCACGTGCCGAGCGGGCTGCCGGTGTTGGTCACCGAGCCCAGCAAGCCGCCGTAGCCGGCGACGATCGTGTTGGTGAAGGGATAGCCGGGCCCGCCGAAGATTGCGGTGTCACTACCAAACAGGTAATTGTTATTGTTGGCGTTGCCGAGCTTGTAGCGCAGCGCACCGATCACGCTGCCGTCCGCCTGGCGGTTCACAAACCAGACAATTGCATTGGCCTGGTTCCAGTCCGGGGCGATGTCCTGAACATTATTGCCAGGCATGATCATAATGTGCGTCTGGTAGCCGTTGTTGGTCGGCATGGCTGCCAGGGTGTAGGAATAAGTGACGGGCGTCGCGCTTTCGTACCACCCATAATAGAAGTCATGCGGCGAGACGTTGGTCACCACGGTGGCAATGCTCTGGCGATCATACTGACCACTGTCGTCGTACAGGTTCAATCCTTGGATGACCGGCTGGGTGGTAAGATTGTTCATCGTCGGCGGTGGCGGCGGCGTGCCTTCATACTGGAGGCCGATGTTGCTGATCCAGAAACCAGCGTAGCCGGTCTGGCCGGTGCCGGTCCATTTTTTGAATCCAAGACCCATGACTTGGTCGATTCCCGATGTTAGCGGATTAATGGGCGTAGTAACGGTCACCCACCCGTTGCTGGCGGCAACAGGGATGTCGTTCTGACCAAGCGTGATCCAGGCAAAACCGTTTCCAACAGCCCAAGTTTGCCACTTGTCGCCAGGAGTACTGTTGAAAGCAGGAATTTCGATTGTGGAATAGGCCGGATCCCATAGCACATCGTAAACTACATTGGTAAACAGCAACAAATTGGTGGTTGCGGTGCCGTTCCACCATGAACCCGCCCACAAGCTGAGAATCACGGCTTGATCACCACCACCCAGGTTATCCACCACATGCACGGAACTGCTGGCCGGACTATTGAAGGTGCCCGTGTCGATTGAACTGCCGCCACTTTGACCACCCCATGCGCTCAAGTTCCACACGGCGGTGTTGCCATTGTTCAAATTGTCGGGGTAGATCGTGACCAGTTGGGCATGGGCGACCCCGGCCGTCCACGCCAGCGCCAAGCCAACGGCGGCCAGGCAGGACATTTTTAACAGGTTTCTTTTCATAGGTGTTTGTGTTTGGTTGGTTGCTCGGTTAGGTGTTAAGGAAAGAAGGTACTGCGGTTTGGATTTGAAATGGTTATGACAGTTCTGATTTGCCTTTTACTTCAGCAGATCTTCCCTGCCGACAACAGGTTGTTAGACAACCCGCTTCCGGATGGATCCGCCACCCACCATCGCCGTGCAGAGACAATAACTGCTCACTCATGCGAGGTAATTTGGTCAAATGGTTACATGCCTATGCTACAACATCAGTCTGGAATTGCATGTCGCCTAAAATGGGGACAGCCGGGCGAGGCGACTAGCCGGTTTAATCACCGGCCTTGACCGTCCACATCCCGAGGGGGTACACCAGCGGAAGCGTGCCGGGACCACTCGCCGTGCCAACAGTGTCTTGCATTTTTAGCGATTCCACATGGCCATCGTGAAACGCGTAATTAAAACGGTTGGCATGCTGTTTGTAGAGCAATTGCCCTTCACTCACGCCACCGCCGCTGAACAGAAGCTTTGGATCGGTGGTCGCTGAAGACGAGTCATATTGATACAGGGCGGTCCAACTAGCCCCACTGCAGTAGGGACCGACGCTAACGCACGGCCAGATGTTCCCTTCAGAACCCTGGTTGCAGGCTTGTTCGGCCAGCAGGATGGTTCCGGCTGGATCTTTGACCACCGAAACCGGATATCCTTTTGCTCCCATGTCCAGGTTACCCGAACCCTGCCAATAGATGCCGACGCCATGCCGGGACACAATATTGGCATACAAATCCGGCAGCCGATACCTGCCGTTCTCGGGGTCCACCTGGACTTCACTGCCCCAAGTGGTGCCCACGGCATTCATTTCATAACTCTTGACGGCGTATTTCAGCGGCGAACCGGAATCGCTCGGATCGGTGTGCATCCAGTAAATCTTTGGAAGGTTGAGGTCCGTCGGACACGCCACCACCGGGATGGCGATTGGCGCGTTGAGCAGTGCTGCCTCCGTCGCATCGTAGGCATAAACACCAAACTTGATCTGGTCGGGCGTAATGCTGGCGCTGCCGCCCAGATAAGGGTAGCAGAAGGAGTCCCAGCCGGCCTGGTTGCCGTTGCCGGCGCCCGCATAACCTGCCGGCGGAAACATTTCACCATTGTCGCCGGCAAACAGGTTGATGCCCAGGTCGCACTGTTTGATTTGACCGGAGCACTGCAACCGCTGGGCCCGGCCTTTGGCCTTGGCGAGGGCGGGGAGCAGAATGGCCGCGAGAATCGCGATAATGGCGATGACCACCAGAAGTTCAATCAAAGTGAAGCCGCCCCGGGCGGAGGTTGAAGCCGCGCGGCGCCGGGCAAACCACTTGGAGGAATCGGGCATGATTGTCATTGGAATTTGATTTTGGGGTGCTTTGCTTTAGTTTTTTCGTTCTATTCTGCTTCCGTTACTCGCACTATACTTTAAATGATTTAATTGTCCATCAGCACGACCATTTTTCTGCCGTTGATGGCATATTTCTTTCCCGGCGGCGGCGGCGGGAGCTGAATGCCTGCCGCGGCGGCCAGTTCTTCGACGCTGGCGGGGCTTCGGTGATTCGCCATTTGAAAGCGGAACATCGCCCGGTTCAACTGCTGCAGGATCGGCAGGTTGGCATCCGAACTTTGCGCCACGGCTGGCGGAGGCGGGGGCGGCGGCTGGCTGGGCGTGGGCGGCGGCGTGTTGGCGTTGGGCGCGGTCGGAGTCGGGGTCGTGGTGGTCGGCGTCGTGGTGGCTGTCGGCGTTGCGGGCTGGGTTGTGTCCGGCGCGGCGGGAGCGTTCGTCACCGGTTTGGGGCTTTCCTTCTTACCACAGCCGGCGGCGAACAAAGCCACACTTAACACGAGCACCAGCTGCAGTCCTTTCCCACACACGAACTGCGGCCTGGCATCCGGCACCTGACCTGGATACAATATCATATCTCGATGGTTTGATCTGGTATGCAAATTAAATTAGCCCATTTTGCCCTGCAAGGCAAAGTCCCTAAAATAGGGGACAAGCGCTTTCCGCCAATGCCCCTAGAGTGATGAAAACCAGCATCAATAATGCCATGAAATCAAGGGTTTTGACGCCGTTCCCCGCTGCAACGGCCTTCCTGCCTCCAGCCCGGGTCCGCCTCTTGCGCCTGGACGAAATTCTGACTCGCGTTCTGCCTGCGGGCCGGCCGCTGCAGCCATAGCCTTGCCTGCATGAGCGCCAATCCTCCAATCCCGCATGGCAACGGCCGGTCCTACCGCGGTTCGTTCGCAATCATGACCGTCCTGTTTTTCATGTGGGGATTCATGACGGTGTTCAACGACGTCCTGATTCCACGGTTCAAGGAGGCGTTTACCCTGAACTACTTCCAGGCGATGCTCGTGCAACTGGCCTTCTTCGGCGCCTATTTCATCGGGTCACTGATTTATTTCATCATCTCGTGGCTGGCGGGCGATCCCATCGCCAAAATCGGTTACAAGAACGGCGTGGTGGCGGGCCTGCTCCTCTCCGCCACCGGCAGCGCGTTGTTCTGGCCGGCGGCCAATGCCACCTCGTATCCGATGTTCCTGGCGGCGCTGTTCATCGTCGGGTCGGGTTTCGCCATGCTGCAAATCGCCGCCAACCCTTACGTCACCATCCTCGGCCCGGAATCGACGGCGTCCAGCCGCCTGAACCTCGCCCAAGGGTTCAATTCCATCGGCACCACGATCGGGCCGTTGATCGGCGGGTATCTGATTTTCCAATACTTCGCGCGGAGCGGCGCCCACGGCGCGGAATCGGTGAAGGTGCCGTACCTGGCGTTCTGCGTGATCTTTCTGGTGCTGGCGGCCGGGTTTTTTTTCATCCATCTGCCGCATGTGGGCGAGGGCCAGGTGCAGCCCGGGGCGGGCGCGCTGCGATATCCGCATGTGGTCCTCGGGGTCATTGCCATCTTCATGTATGTCGGCGGGGAAGTGGCGGTGGGCAGCGCCATCATCAATTTCCTGGGACAAAAGTCCGTGGCCGGGCTGTCACAAGTGGACGCGAGCCAATACGTTTCGATTTACTGGGGCGGCCTGATGATCGGGCGGTTCATGGGCGCAGTGATGTTGAGCGAGATGAAGCCGGCCCGGAAACAGGGGTTCCTGCTGGTGATCCCGATCCTGGCGTGGCTGCTGTTGTGGGCGGCCAAGAGCGCGCCGCTGGACGCGCTGCACGGCGAGGCGCCGGCGCCGGTGCTGGCGCTGTGGGGCCAGGCGTTCGCGGCCAACTGGGCGGTGTTCAAAATCTATCTGCCGTTTGTCGGCTTGTGCTGGCTCCTGTTCCAATTTGGACAATCGAAGGCCGGCCGCACGCTGGTGATTTTTTCGGCCACGGTCGTGGCGCTGCTGCTGACGGCGATTCTGCTTGGCGGGCCGGTGGCGATGTGGTGTGTGGTGGCGGTGGGGCTGTTCACCTCGATCGGCTGGTCCAACACGTTCTCGCTGGCGCTGGAAGGCACGGGCATTTACAAGAGCCAGGTGTCCTCGCTGCTGGTCATGGCCATTTTGGGGGGAGCCATCCTGCCGCCCCTGCAGGGTTTCGTGGCAGACCATCTGCAGCTGCAATTGTCCTTCATCGTTCCCCTGTTGGCCTATGCGTATGTGGCCTTCTACGGCTGGAAAGGCCATCGGATCGGGCGCCCTCGTCCGGCGACCTGAGCGGTCTCAGCGGACGGCGGGGCTGCGGCCGCGTTCTTCCCGGGCGGTGAAATGCCCGTACTTGGCCACCGCCTGGGCGCGCGAGCGCACGTGGAGCTTCTCATAGATGCGCCGGATGTAGGTGACCACCGTTGCCACCGTAATCCCCAGCTTGTCGGCGATTTCCTTGTACAGGTAACCGCACGCGAGAAACTCGAGCACTTCCCGTTCGCGCGGGGAGAGGTTGGCGGATTCGTCCGTCTGGGGGGCGGCGCGCACGAAGGACTGCACCACCTTCCGGGCGATGTTGCTGGTCATGGGCGACCCGCCGGCGTGCACGTCCTTGATGGCGGCCAGCAGCTCGTCCCGCGGCGTCTGCTTCAGCAGATAACCGCTCGCCCCCACGGCCAGGGCGTCGAAGATGTGATCGGTGTCCTCGTAAACGGTCAGCATGACGAACTGGGTCGTGGGCAGTTGGGGCTTGAGCTGGCGCACGCATTCGATGCCGCTCATGCCCGGCAGATTGATATCCATCAACACCACGCTCGGCTTCTCCGCCGGCAACTTCAGCAGCGCGCTCTCGGCGTTGCCATAATGGCTGACGCACCGAAACCCGGGCGCGTGCCGGACCCAATCCGACAGGATTTCCCGGGCCGGACCGTCATCTTCCACAATCGAAACTGCAATGCTCATCCAATCCTTCTTCTACCTCATCTTGCGCAAGCCGGATTGTCGTCAGTTTAGACGACACCGCCGGCCCTGTTTCCCGTCGCGCAGCCGTTGGTTTGTCGGCAGGATTGCCCCGCGCGGTAAAAGCGCATACCCTGAAACCCGTGCCGCGGCAATTTAAATTCTCGTCCGGCGTGCACCGGCTCATGCGGATTGGCGCCGCCATGGGGATCGGCCTGCTGTGGGCATGCGGTCGGGCGCTCGCCGGCAGCACCAATGCACCGCTGCCCGACTACACCATCGCCGGGTGGCAGACCGAACAGGGACTGCCCCAGGACTCCGTCACTTCGATCGTGCAAAGCCGGGACGGGTACCTGTGGCTGGGCACCTACAACGGCCTGGTGCGTTTCGACGGCGTGCGCTTCAAAGTTTTTGACACCAGCACCACGCCGGAATTCGGCGACAACCGGATCACGAGTTTGTACGAGGACGCCTACGGCACCTTCTGGATCGGTCATGAAACCGGCAAGCTCACCCGGATGCAGGACGGGAAATTCCAGCCGGTCAATCTGGGAACCAACTGGCCGGGCGGCGCCATCATCGCGACCAAACCCGATGCGGACGGCGTCCTCTGGGTCCTCAGCAAGGAAGGCGCGGTGCTTTCGTTGCAGGGAGCCAAATTGATCGCCACCAACACCGGCCCCCGGGACAGCGGCCCGACCCTGGCCAAGGACCGCAACGGCCAATTGATCAACGTGGACACGCTGGTGACGAATCCCTATGTGGTGGTGCCGTCGCTGGCCAAGGACCGCAACGGCGAGCTGTGGCTGGTGCGCGGCAGTCTGCTGGGTACGCTGAGCAATGGCCAGCTGGTCCCCTGGGTGCCCAGCGTCCAGCCGGAAACCAGCGACGTGCAAATGGCCTGCGCGAGCCGGGACGGCGGCTTGTGGCTCATGGGTTTTGAGCGGATGAAAAAGCTGGTCGGCCGGGGAACCGTCCTGGACCTGGGGCCGACTCCCTGGGGACAGGATTATGTCACCGCCCTGCTTGAGACCAAAGCCGGCCTTTTGGCCGTGGGCACGTTGCGGAACGGGCTTTACCTCTGGTCGCCGGAGGGAAATTGCCTGCATTTCTCCCGGCAGAATGGACTGTCCCACGATTGGGTGCTCGACTTGTGCGAAGACCGGGAGGGAAATTTATGGGTGGGCACCGGCGGCGGCGGCCTGGACGTGCTGCGGCGGCGGAAGGTGGAAATGGTCAAGGCGCCCGATGACTGGCGGGGACGGGCCGTTCTGTCCGTGGCCCCGTCGGCACAGGGAGGCGTCTGGGTGGGCACGGAAGGCGCGGGCCTGTACCGGGTGAACAACGGTGAAGTGGCCCCGTTCGTCGAAACGAATGGACTGTTGAATTTCTTCATCTGGTCGGTGCTCGAGGACCGGCGGGGCGAGTTGTGGGCGGGGACATTTGGCGGCGGCGTGTACGTGCATCGCGACGGCAAGCTGCAATTTCCAAAAGGGCTGGAAGATCCCACCGCCGTTGTTTTTGCCCTGTACGAAGACCGGCAGGGCATCATGTGGGTGGGAACCCAATCCGGCCTGGTCCGCTATGACAACGGCCAGTGCACCTGGTACACGCGCAAGGAAGGCCTCGTGTTGCCGAATGTGCGGGTCATCACGGAGGACGCCGCCGGCACCATCTGGTTTGGCATGTCGGGTGGCGGCCTGGGACAGCTCAAGGACGGCCAGGTCAGGCAGTATGGCCGCTCCGACGGCTTGCCGAGTGATTTTGTCTGGTCGCTGCTGGCCGACCCCGACGGCACGCTCTGGGTGGGCACGCTGGGCGGCGGTTTGTGCCGGCTGCGCGACGGCCGGTTCGCCACGATTTCCACGCGCGAGGGATTGCCAAACAATGTCATCTGCCACATCGCGGAAGACGCCCGGAGCAACTTTTGGTTCAGCTCCTACGGCGGCATTTTCCGGGTGGCCAAGGATGAACTGAATCGCTGTGCGGATGGCCGGTTGAGCACCGTCAACTGCCTGGCTTATGGCAAAGCCGAAGGCCTGAGCACGCTGGAATGTTCCGGCGGACTCCAGGCCTCTGGCTGCCAGACGGCGGACGGGCAGCTCTGGATTCCCACCATCAAGGGCCTGGCGGTGGTCCGTCCGACCAGTTTGAAAATCAATCCGTTCCCCCCGCCGGTTCTGATTGAAGAAGTCACCGTGGACGATCAGCCGGTGGCCTTGCCCAAACCGGGTCCCGCCGCCGCCCCGCTGCAAATTCCGCCGGGGAAACATCGACTCGAAGTGCATTACACCGGCCTCAGCCTGGTCGCGCCCGAGAAAGTGCGCTTTCAATACCGCCTGGACGGCCTGGAACCCGACTGGGTGGATGTCGGCACCCGGCGCGTGGCGTATTACAGCTATCTGAAACCGGGCGATTACGTGTTCCGGGTCACCGCCTGCAACAATGATGGCATCTGGAGCGAATTTGGCCCGGCGCTCGCGTTCACGGTCCGGCCCTGGCCCTGGCAGACGTGGTGGTTTCAAATCGGGGCGGTGCTGGCAGGTGTCGCCGCCGTGGCGGGCTCGGTGCGCTCCTTCACCCGCCGGCGCCTGCACGAAAAAATGGAACGGCTGGAACGGCAACGCGTCCTCGAAAATGAGCGGGCGCGCATCGCCAAGGACATCCATGACGATCTGGGCTCCAATCTGGCGCGGATCATGATGCTCAGCCAGTCCGACCGCGCCGAAGGCGAAAACGCAGCCCAGGTCCTCGCCCGCCTGAACAAGGTCTATCTCACCACCCGGGAATTGACGCGGACGATGGATGAAATCGTCTGGGCGGTCAGCCCGCACCACGACACGCTGGACAGCCTGGTGAACTATCTGGGCAAGTTCGCGCAGGATTTTTTGAATGTCGCCGGCGTCCGCTGCCGTCTGGTGGTGCCCATTGAACTGCCGGCCTGGCCGCTCACCGCCGAAGTGCGCCATAGCCTGTTCCTGGCCTTCAAGGAGGCCCTGCATAACGTGGTGAAGCACGCCGCGGCCACCGAGGTGCACGTGTCCCTCACCATCACGCCGTCGGGCTTCTCGGTCACGATCGAAGATGACGGGGTGGGCTTCGAACCCGCCCGCCCGGCGCCGGCGGCCGGTGAAGGGACCGCCCTGCGCATCGCCGGGGGCAACGGTCTGGCCAACATGCGCAAGCGCCTCGAAGCCATCGGCGGCGAATGCCGGGTGGATGCCGCCCCCGGCAAGGGAACCCGGATCACCTTCGCCGTTCCGGTCAAAAAATAATCCGGCTCCGGTGGCAGTTGAGAGAGGAACCCGGCCGCTTCATTTGGACTTTGCCCCGCCCGGTGCAGCGTTTGTCAATTGCGGGTCGCGAAACGGCTGATTCGCTTCGTACAATCCGATTTGGTTTTCAAGGATGTTGACCAAGGCGGTGTTGTGTTGTGCCGTCGCCAGCTCCAAGGCGTGCCGGGCGGTTTGAACCGCTTCGGAGTACCGACCCGTTTCGGCTTCGGCCGCGGCCAGCGTCGTGAGGAGAGCCGGATTTCCGCCGCCGGATAGTTGAACGGCCCGCTGCGCCAGGTTGAGGGCCACGGCACCGTTCCGAATCGAAGGGTCCGGAGAAATCGCCAGGATCCGGGCCACCGTGCCGAGCACGTAGACATTGTTCGGTTCGATCTCCGCGGCCAGCCGATAATGTCCGACCGCCTCAGTCAGTCGCCCCTTTTTGAACAAGGCGTTGCCGAGGTTGACCTGGACTTTTGCATCCTTCGGATTGACCGCCAGAGCGGACTGGTAGTGAAGAATCGCCTCATCCGCACGCCCGGCCAGGAAAAGGGCGTTGCCCAGATTCGCCTGGGCGCTGAAATTGTCGGGGTTGAGCGCCAACGATTTTTGGTAGTGGACGATCGCTTCCTCCGCCCGACTCCTCATCAGCAGCGCATCCCCCAGGTCGGCCTGGACATCGGCCTCGCCGGGTCTGACCGCCAGGGATTTTTGGAGATGCGCGATAGCCTCGTCCGCGTTCCCTGTTTGCAGCAGCGCCTTGCCGAGCTTGGCCTGCGCATCGGCATTGGCCGGCTCGACGGCCAGAGACTTTTGGAACTCGAGGATTGCCTCGTCCACCCGGCCCTTTTCCAACAGGCAGGCGGCGAGGTTATTGCGGGCTTCGACATCGCGGGGTTCGGCTTCCACCGCTTGCTGGAACTGAATCAGGGCTTCATCCGTGCGCCCGAGGCGGACCAGCGCGATCCCCAGCCCGTTGCGGGCGGGAGCATTCCGTGCTTGAATCTCGAGGCTTTCCTGGAACCGGGCGATGGCTTCATTCACCTGCCCAGTCTGCAGGAACGCGTCGCCGAGATTGTTCAAGGCCGGGACAAATCGAGGCGAGGCGGCAAGGGCTTTTTGATATTGCTCGAACGCTTCGGTGATCTGCCCGTTCTGGAAAAGCAGGTTGCCGAGGTTGTTGCGCGCCAGGAAACAATCCGGGTTCCGGACCAACGTGGTCTGCCAGAGCGTTTCCACGTTCGTGTACACCCCGCATTGACGCCAGGTCAACCCGCCCAGCGTCAGCAGCAACACTCCGTAAAATGCCCGCCTCAGCAAGTCACGGCGCGGGGCGATGACCTCCAACGCCCGGTCTAGGCCCGCCGCGGCGAGCGCCAGCATGCTCATGCACCCGAAATACTGCCAGTGGTCCGACACAAACGTGTATTGCATCATGTACAACACCTGAATCAACACCAGGAAAGATGTCGCCAGGTAGAAATGCACCAGCGCTACACCCGCTCCCCGGCCTGCCCGCTTCCGCATCACCCATAATCCGGCCAATAGCCCCACCGTCGCCGCCGGATACACCCACTGACCAGCAGTGGCCGCATCGACTTTCCACCGCTCGTAGATAAAGGTCAGCGGATACGGGAAAACCAACTTTCCGAGGTAAAACCAGAACGATCGCCCCGACACCAGCACCCGCTCCGGGAACGTCATTTGGAAAGTCTCACCGGTGGCTCCGGTTAACTGTTCGACGTGCAGGGTCAGCCACCCCATCGCGAGCGCAATCCCCACCATCACCGCCACGGGCCATCCCCAGCGCCAGGCCAGCCGCCCGCGCTTCCACCACCCCACCAACAGCAGCGTCACCGGCAGAAAACTCACCGCCGTCTTCGCCAGCATTGCCAGCGCGAACAACCCCAACGCCAGCATCGCGTAGCGACAGTCCGCTCCCGGCCGGGTTCGCGATTCATAAACTCCCAGCCCGGCAAACCGCAGATACGCCCAGGCCGCTCCCAGCACCAGCGCTCCTGACAGCGTGTTCTTCAGTTCGGTCATCCACGCCACGCTCATCACGTTCACCGGATGCAGCGCAAAGAGCGCTCCGGCCAGCCAGGCGGCGCGCACCTCCAACCGTTTGAGCACCTGCCACAGCAACACGGACACCAGCCCGTGCAACAGGAGGTTCTGCAGGTGATACCCCAGCGGATTCAGCCCCCAGAGATGGTAGCCGATCCAGAAGACGGTAAAACTCAGGGGATAATATTGGCAGGTGGCGCCGGGTTGAAACCAGATGTCCCGCAAGCCGCCGGCGGAGCGTAGCGCGTCGTTGGCGGTGATGTACGCGTCATCGTCCCAGAGGAATCCGCCGCGCCACGCCGGGAGGTAGGCGAGGGCAACCACGGCAACCAACAGCAACCCTCCCACCCAATCCTGCTGACCAAATCCGCGCAACCGCGTTCCGCCCGGGGGTGCGGGTTGCGGTGAAGCCGGCTTTGCCATTGGCGCAAACTAGTCAAATCGCCTTTACATCGCAATCGCGGACGGCCCGCCGTTCAACGTTTTAGCTTTTGAAGCCTCGTCGGCGACGCATCCAGGGGAAATCGGCCAGGGGAAAGTGGAGCCAGCTGTCGGGATTGAACCGACGACCCACGGTTTACAAAACCGTTGCTCTACCGCTGAGCTAAGCTGGCTTATCGGCTTGATTATTCTTTTCCGTGCCCGGCCGACTGTCAAGCCCTGCAGCATCCGCGCCGACCATTCATTCGTCACCCCAGATCGCCTTCACGTGGGCCACGCCTCGTTTGACCGCCTCCACCGGGAGCATCGGGCTGAGTTCAAAGACCTTGATGTGGCCCGGCTTCACCAGCGGCTTCAACGCGGCAAAGTCAACCTTGCCTTCCCCGGGCGGGGCATGGTCCGCCGCGGGAAACACGACGTCGTGAATGTGAAATCCCGCCAGCCGTCCGCTCAACGATTCCAGATGCGGCACATGCTGGAGGAAGCCGAGGTTCTCCTTGATCTGGGCGTGGCCGACGTCATGCCAGTAAACTACGTTTGGACTGTCAAACTCGCGGAAGAAATGCTCGAAGTCGCCGTCCAGCGGGATTTCCTCGAGTCCCTGCCGGTTCTCGATGCCGAGCTTGAGCCCATGCTTTTCCGCTTCCGGCAGGACCTGTTGAAGCGTGGCCTTGACTCGCTCGAGGGCCTTGGCCTTCCGGGCTTCACGCACCGCCGCGGCCTCGGCCCGCAACTTTTCATACCGGGGCGTTCGTGTTCCGTCGCGCTCCAGCAAGGCGCTGAGCTTGCCGGTGTAATCCTTCATCTCGAGGCTGCCCAGGTGCAGCACCACGACCGGCGCCCGGACGCGCCGGGCGAAGTCCAGCGTCTTGAGCGTGTACTTGACCGCCAGCTCGCGCTCGCGCGGGCGCTCGTCGGAAAACTCGTAGAGATTGGGCGAGGCATGGTTCACGCCCATGGGCAAGGGGCAAAAATTGTGCAGGCTGGAAATTTTGATCTCCCCCGCCTCCACGGCCTCGAGCACGCCGGGCACCAGGCCCAGGCGAATGCCGTGGCTGAGTTCGGCGTACGCAAAGCCGAGCTCGCGAATCTCGCGCAGCATGGCCCGGCCATCCGTGTGGCGCCGGGAATTCCAGCAGGTGGAAAGCGAATACATTTCGTTAAAACGTTAAAACGTTGGACCGTCGAATGGTGAAATGAAGAATCGTTAAACCGCCGCGACGGCGCAACGATTTAACGATTTAACCATTCAACGGTTTAACGAATCACATGTCCGCGTAGCGCGCGCTAAGCATCGCGGAAAACCGGGCGGCCTTTTCCTTGCGCCGGCGCTTTTCACTCGGCTTTTCAAAATGCCGGTGATTGCGCACGACCTTGAGGGTCCCCTCGCGGTCGACTTTTTTCTTCAGTCGCCGCAATGCGCGTTCCACGGGTTCGCCTTTTTTCAATCGTATTTCGGTCAACGCAACTCACTTCCTTTCCGGGGGCGAGGTTAACCGCACACGGGCGGTGCTCGCAAAATGGGCATTAAGTTTGAGGGTTTGCCCCGGCCTTGTCAATGCGCAAAAGGGTGGTGCCTGATCTGCGGAGCGCAGAGCATGGCTCTGCGGGTAATGGCGGTTTCAGACTCTCGCGGAGCACTCGCCGCGCTCCGTCCACCCAACTCAGGACACTACCCGCAAAAGCAGGCCATTGCTTTTGTCCGCCGTTAAGATATCCTGCTCGAATGATTAAGACCAAACGACCGGCCAAGCCGGCCGATCCCGAACTCCAACGCCGCATCCAGGAACTCATCGCGTTCAAGGGCGGCGGCCATAACGAAAGCGAAGTAACCGATATCGTCGAGAACGCCCTCAAGCTGCTGGCCGATGTCAAGGACACCGGCGACGTGCGGGTCATCCAGACCGCGTTGCGCGAGTTGCGCTATGCCTTCCGGCTTTTTGCCCCTTACGCCGGCACCCGCAAGGTCACCATTTTCGGCTCCGCCCGCACCCAGTCCGACCAGCCGGAATATCAGCAAGCGGTGGATTTCGGGCGCAAGATCGCCCAGGCCGGGTTCATGGTCATCACCGGGGCTGGACCGGGCATCATGCAAGCCGGCCACGAAGGCGCCGGCACCGAGAAAAGTTTCGGCGTCAACATCCGCCTCCCGTGGGAACAGGCCGCCAACCCAGTCATCGCCGAGGACAAGAAACTCGTCACCTTCAAATACTTTTTCACCCGCAAACTGATCTTCATCCGCCACTCGGACGCCATCGTGCTCTTCCCCGGCGGCTTCGGCACGCTCGACGAAGGCTACGAGGCGCTCACCCTCATGCAGACCGGCAAAAGCCAGCTCATGCCGCTCGTGCTCGTGGAGCCCCCCGGGGGCACGTACTGGAAAACCTGGGATCGCCACGTTCGGGACCACCTGCTCCGCGACCAGTTGATTGCGCCCGACGACCTGAATCTTTACCAGATCACCTACAGCGCCGATGAAGCGGTGAAAGTCATCACCCGCTTCTACCGCAATTTTCAATCCACCCGGTTCGTGAAGGACCTGCTGGTCATCCGGCTCAAAAACGCGCCGTCAGAAACCGCCCTGGCGGCCATCAACGAGGACTTCACCGACATCGTCACTGGCGCGCCCTTCAAGGTCATCAAGCCGACGCCGGAGGAAACCGAGGATAACGACCGGCTGGACCTGGCCCGTGTCGCGTTCGGCTTCAACCGCCGCGATTACGGCCGCCTGCGCCAGTTGATTGACGTGCTGAACGGGCTGTGAGACCAACCGCGGCGAGAAGACTGTAGGACTGGCATCTTTGTAGTTCCAAAATCCCAAAACGGATTTAGCTCCGTCAGGAGTGACATCATCGGGAAGGTGAACAGAATATGCCGCTCCTGACGAAGCTTGATTTTGCTTTTCGCTGACAACTACAAATATGCCGCGCCTACGGCGCTGATTCCCTCCGCTCTCGACAGGTTCTTTTTTGCTTGCTAGCGTTCGGCTATGAATTTTCTGGTCACCGGCGGCGCCGGCTTCATCGGCTCCCACGTCTGCGAACGCCTGCTCCACGATGGCCACGCCGTCTGGACCCTCGATGACCTCAACGATTTCTACGATCCGCAGCTCAAGCGCCGCAACCTCCGAGAGATCCAATCGCTTGCCCCGTGGAATAGTTCGCCCCAAAACGCAACCGCAGATTTTCCGGCTGATTCCACGGGGCGAGCCAAACCATTCGAGTTCGTTCACGGGGACCTGACCGATCGCGCCGCACTCGACGAATTGTTCGGCAGCGTGAAGTTCGACCAGGTCATCCACCTGGCGGCGCGCGCCGGCGTCCGGCCCAGCCTGGCCGAGCCGGCACTTTACCAACGGGTGAACGTCGAAGGCACCGTCAATGTTCTCGAAGCCGCCCGGAAAACCGGCGTCAAGAAGATCATCATTGCCTCCTCGTCGTCGGTCTATGGCGTGAATTCCAAGGTGCCGTTCAGCGAGAGCGACCCGATCTTTTCCGCCATCTCGCCGTACGCGGCCAGCAAGCTCGCCGGCGAATCGCTCGGGCACGTTTACCACCACGTTTACGGCCTGGATGTGGCCATGCTCCGCTTCTTCACGGTGTACGGTCCGCGCCAGCGACCCGACCTGGCCATCCGCAAATTCGCCACGCTCATTCACGCGGGCAAACCCATTCCGGTGTTCGGCGACGGCAGCATGGCGCGCGACTACACCTACATCACCGACACGCTCGACGGGATCATCGCCTGCACGCGCCAGGAATTCGGATTTGAAATTTTCAACCTGGGCGAATCGCAAACGGTGACGTTGCGCCGGCTCATCGAACTGCTGGAGGCGGCGCTGGGCAAGCAGGCGATGATTGACCGTCAGCCGCTGCAACCCGGCGATGTGCCGGTGACTTATGCCGACATCACCAAGGCCCGGACGCGCCTGGGTTACCAGCCGCAAATCAAGATTGAAACCGGAATCAAATTATTTATAGATTGGTTTCGGAAAAATACTGGTTAGAATCCCAACATGAATTCAGTTGTGCAATTCAAACGCCCATCCTTGGAGGCGGCGGTGAAAGACTGGCAGAAACTGCTCGGCGAACGCGGTTTCGCCCCGGACCTCCTCTGGATCTTCGCGGAAAATCTCTGCGTGGAGAAATCCCGCACCGAACCGGGCGGATTCCATTTCGGGTTTCAAACCCGGTTCACGCCGCCGCCGCCCGATGCGCTCGAGATCGCCTTCAACCATTTCTGCGAAGCCGAAGCGCCCATCGTCTTTTACCGGCTGGGCGCCCGCCCCGGCAAATCCGTCTGCATGCTGCTCTGCGATCCGTGGTTCGCCAACCGGCGCGACGCCGAAGGATTCATTCACCGCGCCGAGTGGGGCATTTCGTTCTATCCTGGCACGAAGGACGAAATCGAGGAAATCACGGACCTGACCCGCTGGCTGCGCCGCATCAAACGCAACCGCGCGTTTCATGATCTGGATTTTGCCATGACGTTGGAGGCGATTGACGAAACCAAGCTGTACGGCCGGGCGCTCGCCCCCTACGAACGCTTTGCCGCCGTGATGCTTACCCGGCTCCGCCGCTTTTTGGGACAGCCTGCCTGACATCGGCGCAGCGGCCCCCTTTTCGATGTCAAATCCCGGGACAAAACCCTGTCCTGCGCTGCCCAACCGCGTCAGGTTTTAATTCACTTTGCCTCCGGCGCTGCTGGCCCGCCTGATGCTCGACTTGGGGGCGTGACCAGGATTGCATATAACGTCAGCGGGAAGAGCCATGTATTCAATGCAGCGCTCGTTCCGGCCAACCACTCGAAAGAGGCACAGTTTGGCCTGATTGATGGCGCAGTCATAGTCTTCTTCCTTCTCTGCATCGCCGGTTTCATCTGCTTCATCGTGGCCTGACCGCCGCGGGGCAGATTTGACCTCGGCATGACCACGGCCGCGACGGCCGCGGAAAAAAACTGTCCTTTCCCCGCGGGGTCGTTGCACAATTGTCCCGATGACGCTGCCGGAAGCCAGAAAACGCCACGCCCAGTTGACGGAGGAAATCCGCCGGCACGACCACGCCTACTACGTCGAAGGCCGGCAGCTCATCACCGACCGCGAGTATGACCAACTGTTCAAGGAACTGCAGGATTTGGAGAAACAATTTTCCGACCTCGTCACGCCCGAGTCGCCCACGCAACGCGTCGGCGGCACGCCCAGCGAGAAATTTGCCCGCGTCAAACACCTCGTGCCGATGCTGTCGCTCGACAAGGTCGAAGCCGCAGAATACCCGACCAGCGCTGAGGAACCCAATCGCGAGAAACGGAATCGCGCCCAGGACGAAAACACGCTGGCGGAACTCCGCGCCTTCGACGCGACGCTCCGCAAACAACTGGGCCGCGGCAAAATCGAATACGTCATGGAACCGAAGGTGGACGGCGTGTCCGTCAGCGTTCACTACCGCCACGGCAAGCTCGCGCTCGGCGTCACGCGCGGCGACGGCGCGGAAGGCGACGACATCACGACGAACCTGAAAACCGTCAAAGCGATCCCGTTGGAACTGGCAGGGACGCGTTCCACCGCGTCCCAGACTTGTAAAATCAGGGACGCTGTGGAAAGCGTCCCGGCCTTGCTCGAAGTCCGCGGGGAGGCGTACATGGCCATCAAGGAATTCGAGGCCATCAACAAAAAGCTCGAGGCCGAGGGAGAAAAACCGTTTCCCAACGCCCGCAACGCCACCGCCGGCACGCTCAAGCAGCTCGACCCGAAACTGGTTGCCCAGCGCCCCATTCGAGCCGTGTTTTACGCCACCGGTGCCGTGGAAGGTGTCGAGTTCAAGAGACATTCCGAGATGCTGGAAACGCTCGCCCGCTTCGGCCTGCCCACCCAAAAACTCTGGTGGGTCTGCCATGGCATCGAGGAGGTCCTGAAAATTTACGCGGACAAGGTGGTGGCGCACTACAACGAAGACCGCGACCTGCGCCGGCTGTTGCCGTACGAAATCGACGGCATTGTGCTCAAGGTCAACACGCTGGCGGACTGGGCGCGCATCCCGGGTCGCGCCCGCGCGCCGGGCTACGCGATCGTTCACAAACCGGTCCCGTGGATCACGCCCGCCGAAACCGTGCTCAAAGCCATCACCGTGCAGGTCGGGCGCACCGGGGTGCTCACGCCCGTGGCCGAGCTGGAGCCGGTTTTCGTGCAAGGCTCGACGATTTCGCGCGCCACGCTGCACAACGAAGACGAAATCCGCCGCAAAGACATCCGCATCGGCGACACTGTGGTCATTCGCAAGGCCGGGATGGTGATTCCGGAGGTGTTCGAGGTGGTGAAGACCAAGCGCCCGCCCGGCGCGAAGGAATTTGATTTGTTCAAGCATGTCGGCGGCAAATGCCCAGTCTGCAAAGGGCCGATTGCAAAGGATAAAATCAAAACGGGTAGGGCCGAGCTGCCGCTCGGCCAGGACGCGCAGCAGCGCGTCCCTACCGATGAAGAAGAAGTGGCGTGGCGCTGCCAGAACATCGCCGGCTGCCCGGCGCAACTCATGCGCCGCGTCGAATACTTTGCCTACCGGAAGGCGCTCGACATCGAATCGCTCGGCGGCATCGTGGCGGAGAAACTCGTCGAGCGCGGCCTCGTCAAGGAGCCGCTCGACCTCTTCGATTTGAAACTGGAACAACTCGGCAAATTGAATCTGGGCACCGACGACGAGCCGCGCGTGTTCGGCGAGAAGAACGCGAAGAAGGTTCTGGACGCACTGGAACGCGCCAAGACCGCCCCGCTCTCGCGCTGGATTCAGGCGCTGGCGATTTCCGATGTCGGCGAGGCCACGGCCAAGCAACTTGCCGCCACGCACGATTCGCTGGCCGCGCTGGCCCAATCCGAAGTCCTGCGCGATGTTCGCGACCTGGGCGCGAAGGAGGCTGAACGCGCCGAAATCAGCCCGCGCTCGCGCAAAAACCCGCCGAAGACCGAAGCCGAAAAGGCCACGCGGGAAGAGCGCGACGCCGAACTCAAGGCGGAGATTGTGGAAATTGAATCCCGGCTGGCAGCCGGCGGATTGAAAGCCCGGATGTCCGAAGTCGGGCCGGTGGCGGCGGCGAGCGTGCTGGAATATTTTGCGTCGTCCGCCGGCAAAAAGGTCCTTGCCCGCACCCGCGAGCTGGGCATCAAACCGGAGCGCGGAGCATTGCTCCGCGCGGGTAGTGACGCAGGCGGAACTGGCGGAGCGATGCTCCGCGCGCCCGTGTTTGCCGGCAAGACGTTTGTCCTGACGGGCACATTGCCGACGATGACGCGCGAGGAAGCGACGGCAAGGATCGAGGCCGCCGGCGGCAAAGTGACCGGCAGCGTCAGCAAAAAAACCGATTTCGTGCTCGCCGGCGGCGAGGCCGGTTCCAAGCTGGAAAAGGCGCAGCAACTTGGCATCAGGATTCTGGACGAGGCCAAGTTTTTGAACATGTGCAGCGGTCATGAGTCGGAAATGTGACTGGACGTGGTCCATTGTGGAAAACGGTGCAAATCAGAGGTTTCTCCATGAATTTTTACTGTTCAAAGTCAGCCTCCAAGTTCATGGTATTTAGGTCATGAAAAAGTCCGGCCGGCGTTTATTTCTTTTGGCTTCAGTGGTTGGGTTTTCGATTGCGGCGGTCATTGTGCCAGTAAGCCGGGCCGGTTCGGTGGCCGCTCCCTACGAAATCGGAACCTGGGAAGGATTCCGCCCGGCGGCCATCACCTACACGTTTGATGACAATTTACCGAACCAGTACGCCATCGCGGTTCCCATGTTCCATGCGGCAGGTTTCAAACTGACCCTGAATACCGTGATCAACACCTGGGTCGGCACTTTTACCTGGTCCCAGGCGCAAGCCGCGGCCGCGTACGGAGACGAGATCGCCAGCCACACCATGACGCATTCCAGCCTGACCGCGGTAACCCTGGTCCAACTGACCAATGAACTGGCCAATTCCCAGTCCAACATCAACGTCCGGATTACCAACGCGCTGTGCGTGACGCTGGCCTATCCCAATTGCCTCGTGCCCAACGAATCCATCGTCGCCCAATACTACATTGCCGCCCGGGGCTGCTCCGGACAGCTGGTGTCCAGCACGCCATCGGATTTTATGAACATCAGCTCGTTCGTCTGCGGTTCGGCGGGCTCCATCCAAACCGTGGCCCAGTTCAACAGCTCGGCCGACAATGCGGCGGCGGCAAAAGCTTGGCTGGTGTACCTGATTCACGCGCTGGACAACGACAACGGTTATTCGCCGCTGCCGAGCGCCACCTTGCAGGCCAGCGTGGATTACATGCGCACCAACCAGAACAAATTCTGGGTGGAGACCTTCGGCAACGTCGCTCGCTACATCAAGGAGCGCAACGCGTCCTCCGTCACCGAGACCGCCAATGCGGGCGACCGCATCACCGTCCAGGTCACCAACAATCTCAACCCCGCGATTTACAACTACGCGATCACGCTGCGCCGGCCGCTGCCCGCCGGTTGGCCGGCCGCCGCCGTTACGCAAAGCAACCAGCCGATAGCTGCGAAATATGTTACCCTCAATTCGACCAATTATGTCATGTTTGACGTCGCACCCAACGGGGGCGACGTGGTGCTCGCGAAATCGGTTTTGCCGTTCGCGATCGGCAACCCGGCGATGACGACTCCTTCGAATCTGACGTTTTGGCTGAACGGCCAGACCAACGTGACCTACGCCATCTGCGCTTCAACCGACCTGGTCAACTGGCTGCCGATCCAGAGCAACACGCTGGTCGGCCCCACCACCAACTTCACGGTGGAGGCCTTGAGCGATTACCAGTTCTTCCGCGCCCAGTGGGTGCCTTAGCCCGAATCCCAAAGCCGGACTTTCTTTCACGTGCCGAAGCGCCAGAGGACGGGCGCACTCCGCCGTTTTTTCTCCCCCGAATCTCGCCTGTAACTTTGCCGGCGCCCCCGGCGTCATAGGAAGGCAACATGAGGGCAAAATTCTTATCTGCTTCATTAAAAATCGGCATATGGCTCGCCATTGCCACCTGCAACACCAGCCTTAGCGCCGCCACGCCGGCCGCGCCGCAGGCCGTGGGCGGTTCCGGGACCGGTCAAAGCCAGCTTCAAACGGTGGCGTTCAGCGACAGCACGGAGGCGGGTATGTTGCGGCAAGCCTATACCATTCTGGCCACCGGCGACCACGATTACAAAGGCCATCGCGTGCGAGCCATGCACCAGGTGGAAGCCGCCGCCAGTCTGCTGGGCGTGAATATCAAGGGTGACCTCAAAGACAAACAGCCGCAGCCGTTGTCGGACGCCAAGTTGCGCGAGGCTTCGGGCTTGCTCCAGAGCGTGCTCGGCGCTTCCGAAGTCAAAAACCAGAAGCGCGTCACCAAGCATATCAACGCCGCGATCGAACAGATCAACATCGCTCTGTCCATCCGCTGAAAAAGGTCCGTAACACGGGCGTCCAATTCCAAGGACCGTTCGATTCCAGACAGGTTCATGCGCCGCGGTGTCCCCGCCCGTGTTCGGCGCACCCAACGCCCGGGCAAGTTCTCACCCGTGCAAGAGGTCGGGGGCGCAATCTAAACGTATTCGAGCCGCCGCCGAAATTCGGCGCAGGCTTTGGCCACGTCGGGAGCATTTAATATTGCCGACACCACGCAGATGCGGCGGGCGCCCGCGGCCAAGACGTCCTCCAGCGTCTGCAAATTGATGCCGCCGATGGCAAACCAGGGAAGGGCCACATGCTTCGCCGCCCAGCGGACGTATTCCAGTGTCACCGGTCTGGCCGTCGGTTTTGTGCCCGTGGCATAGACCGGCCCGACGGCAAGGTAATCCGGGCCGGCGGCCAGCGCGCGCGTCGCCTGGGCCGGCGCGTGAGTACTCAAACCAATTTTGAGTTTTGGGTTTTGAATTTTGAGTTCGGAAGCATGCTGGTGGCCGGCGTCGAAAAAATCCTCCTGGCCCAGGTGGCAGAATTCCGCACCGACGTTGCGGGCGATGTCCCAGTAATCGTTGATCACCAGGCCGACGTTGGCCCGACGCGTAACGGGCAGGATGGTTTCCGCCAGGCTCCGAATTTCGTCGGGCGACGATTTTTTGGCGCGGAGCTGGATCAAGTCCGAGCCGCCATCGCAGAGTTGCTGCGCCACGACCTCCGGCGCGCGGCCCTGCAAATAGGCCGTGTCCACGAACGTATAGAGCCAGCAATCAGCGAGCGGTTTCATTTTGTCGCGGCGCTCTGCGCGTCGCTTCTGATGAATTTATCCGGCAGTCACAGACCGCCGCGATATAAAAATCAGCGGGTCTTTTCAAACGCCAGCCGCCAGAACCCATCGCTGCGCGCGGCCAGCAGCACCAGCGCGTTCTGGAGCGCCGGCGCCAGCAGCAACCGTTGCAGCCACTTGGCCCAGACAAGCCGCCGCGCAAATGCGGCGTCGCAAGCTCGGGCGATTTGCCGGCGGGCGTCAGTCCAGGAAATTTCTCCGCGGCTCCAGCCAGCGAGGGGCTCCAGGGCCAGTTCGGCCGATTCGAAAGCCATGGACATGCCGTTGCCCGTGACCGGCGGAATCATCGTGATGGCGTCGCCAAGGCAGCAATCCTCCCGGTTGACCGCCGAACACGGTCGAAGCGAAAGCCCGGCCACGGCACAAAATGAACCTTCATCAAATTCCGCCGCTGCCATTTTCTGGCGCAACGGCGCACCCGGCAGGCCGCGCAACCATTCCTGCCGGTCTTCCACCCGATCCGGCTCGCCGGAGCGCCGGCGGAACAATCCGCAGACGTTCACCTTGCCGCCTTCAACCCGGCACAGACCGACATAGCCGCGGGACGAAATGTGCATTTCCAAATCGGCGGCAAGCGGCACCCCGCGCGCATGCGCCTTCAGTCCAAACCACCGTACGCCGTCCGCCTCCGCCTGCGCGTGCCGGCCGGTGGCGCGGACCATGCCTTCGCCGAAGTCCGCAGCCTCGCGACGCCGGCCTTCCAGAAGTTGACCGCCGAGTTCGCGAAATTTTTCCGCGAGCAAGGCATCCAGCTTGAAGCGAGACAGGCCGATCGCCCGCCGCGGCAAGGTGCGCGAGCCGGTGGAACGGTCCAGTGAAAAAAAGGCGGCGGTTTCCGCCTTCTGCGCCCCGGCGGCTTCGAGCGCGCCACCCAAACCGAGCCGGGCAAGCATTTGTTGCCCGCTCCCGCTGATAAATTCGCCACAGACGCGGTGGCGCGGGTAATGCCCGGCCTCCCAGACCGTCACCGGCACGTCGCGTTGGCGCAGCCCGATACCGACCGTCAAACCCGCCACGCCGCCGCCGACAATGGTGACCGGTTTCATTCCAGCCTTTCTATTGAATGCGGCGGGCGAGGAACAAATGGCTGAACAGCCCGGCGGGCCGCTCGCTCAACTGCCAGTGGGCTCCCGCCGGCCAGAGCCGGGAAAGTTCATCGCCTTCGAACCCGGCGCGCACGCTCAGCACGGCGTCGTGCTGGGTCACCGGCCCGCAGCCGATGCCCCAAAGCAGCCGGCTGCAAAAGAGCGGCCAGAATGCCCGGCGCGGTTCCAGGGCGATGAATAATCGCGCGCGGCCGGCGATGGCGCCAAGCAGCCCCGCCAGACTGATATCGTAGAAATGATGCAGGAACAGGTTGGCGACGACGACATCGGCCGGCTGCCCGGTTCGCGACCACTCAAACACGTCGGCCGCGACCGCTTCGGCATGCCAGCCGAGCGACGCGAAGCCGGAAAGCGTCTCGGGCTGGACAAGGTCTTGGCGGTCGAGCAGCGTCACGTTCAAGTTCGAGCAATTGGGCGCAAGTTTCCTTGCCACCTGCAGCAAAAAATCTCCGTCGCCGGCGCCCAGCTCGACGAGGTGTTTCGCCGGGCGGCTGTCCAGTTGGTTTTGCAGCGCGCCTGCCATCAGATCGTAGTGCCGCATCCAGGCGTTCACCCGGTGCAAATCGCGCCGGGACCGGACCGCATCCGGGTCGTCCGCCGGCAATTCATCCAGCCATTCCGGTTCAATAATGCGGGTCATGGTTTCGCAGGGGAGGACGATTCAAGTCTCATTTCACCACCAGCAACGCGCCGGGGCCACTGAACCCGACCCCGAAAGCCGACATCCACCAGAGGCCATCGGGCACGGCCTCGCGCAGCGCGCGCGAACGCGGCGCCAGCCGGGTGAACGGCGTGGAGCCTCGCCGCGCCTCCCAGCATTCGCGCCGGGCAAGGCGTTGAGGTGGAACGGCAACTCCAGGGCCGCTGATGAACATATCCCAGCTTACCGCGCATTTGACTTGCACGCCACTTCCTTGAATCAGAGGCCGGGCCGGCCGATTTGTTCCGCCGACCGGTTGAAAACGAAACGCGGCCGGCCCCCCCGCCGCGCGGAACGGCAAACGACTACTTGAGGCCAACGAGATAGCCGAAGCGGGCCTTGAACTCTTTCGGGGTCATTTTCACCACGGCGGCCAGCCGGGCGAGCTGTTGGGCATTTTCAAAGTCTTCGCGCTCCAGCCGAATCATGTAGGCGCAGGCGCATTCGTAAGCTTCACCGTCCACGTTGACCTTGCGGTTCTGCATGCGGCCGGTCTTCGGGTCGAGCATCTTCTCGAAGGGCAGCGGAATCATCTTGCCGTCCACAAAGCTGATGATGGCGCCGTATTTCCTGGCCTCGGGCGAGAGCAAAAATTTCACCGCGGCGTAGCCGAGATCCCGGGTGTACTCGGCGTCAAACGGGATCGGATCGGCGCACCGGAGTTCGTAGCCGAGGTCCTTGTCAATGAAGGCCATCTTGATGCCCAGCAGCTCCAGGCGCTGGGTAAGGAGCTCCTTCATCAGGCGGCCGAACTCGATTTCGCCCAGGCGCAGATGGCCGTGGTCGTCGCGCATCACGCGGCCGAATCGTTCCAACTGCCCTTCCGGCAGCGCCTGCACCAGGCCCTTCTCGCCCATGGACTCGATGAGACCTTCGGCGAGGACCACCAGGCCGTACTGCGTGCCGGCGGCGCGACGTTTGATGATGGAACCGATGATGATGTCGCACACTTCGTCCACGGTGCATTGGCGATTGCGAAATTGTTCCGGGATGATGGCGAGCGTGGCGGCGGAGGCCTTGGCGATCCCGAGGGCCAGGTGTCCGGCGGCGCGGCCCATGCTCACAATGAGGTACCAGCGCGAGGTGGTGCGGGCGTCCTCCATCAGGTTGCGGACCAGGTAAACGCCATGATGGCGCGCCGTCTCGTAACCGAACGTCGGCGTCGAGCCGGGCAGCGGCAGGTCGTTGTCGATGGTCTTGGGCACGTGGGCGACCTTGATGCGGCACTTGCTCTGTTTGGCCACGTAACTGGCCGAAAACGCCGTGTCATCGCCGCCGATGGTCACCAGCGCCGTGATGCCGAGCTTCGCGAAAACGCCGAAGACGTTCTTCATCTGCTCCGCGGATTTCGTCGGGTTGGTGCGCGCGGTGCCGAGGATTGAACCGCCCTTGATGTGAATGTCCTTTACATCGGCGATGGTCAGCGGCCGGCAGTGGTGGGTGTCGCCCTGCGCCAGCCATTTGAACCCGTCCTGAAAACCGATGACTTCGTAGCCTTGTTCGACGCCTTCGATGGTGGCGGCCGAGATGACGCCGTTTAGCCCGGGGGCGGGGCCGCCGCCGACCAATACGCCTAATTTGCCTTTGCTCATTGCATTGATTCGTTAATTAAAAAACCGCAACCGCAACAGGATGCGCCAGCAGGGGAAAAATTCAATTCCATTCTTGCCATAATCCAACCGCCCTTTGGCACCCGCCGGTTCCCTCCTCGTCCTCCTCGTCCTCGTAATCGAGCCCGGGGCAATTGAGGACGAGCAGGGCCGGCTTTTCCCGGCGCACCGATTTCGAGCCGCAGGCTCGACACCGCAGCCAATCCGGACCACAATTGCGGGAATGGAACTGGGTGTTTTCCTGGACCGCGACGGGACGCTGATTGCGGAAATGAATTATCTGCGCCGCCCCGAAGACGTTGCCGTCTTCCCGGGCGTGGCGGCCGCCCTGAAGCGGCTGGGTGACGCGGGGTACAAACTGTTTATCGTCTCCAATCAGTCCGGCGTCGGCCGCGGCTACTTCACGCTTGCGGAGGTGGAGCGGGTGAACGAGCATTTGCGCCGCGAATTGGCGGCCGGCGGCGTGCGCCTGGAGAAAATTTACATCGCGCCCGAGGCCCCCGACCAGCCGAGCCGGGGACGTAAACCATCGCCGCAGTTCCTATTCGACGCGCGGGACGAGTTCGGCGTGGACCTGGCGCGGAGTTACATGATTGGCGACAAGCTGATTGATCTGGAATGCGGCTGGAACGCGGGCGTGAAACAGAGCATCCTCGTCCGCACCGGTTACGGCGCGGAACTGGAACAGGTGGAGACGGAAAAATTGAAACGCGCGGTGGTCGTGGACGACTTGTCCTCCGCCGCCGCCTGGATCTTGGAGTCGTCGGGTCGTGGACCGTCGGACCGTTGAACCAATTTCCGCCGTCGATTGATACTGACGATTTAACAATTTAACGACTTAACAAACCATGTGCGGCATCATTGGCTATGTCGGCAAAAAGGCGGTTTCACCCATCCTCCTCGAGGGCTTGCGGCGACTGGAATATCGCGGCTATGACAGCGCCGGCGTGGCCGTGCTGGACGGTGGCGAACTGTTGGTCCGTAAGAAAAAAGGCAAAATCAGCGAAGGCCTTGCCAAACTGTTGAAAGCTGAACCGGTTTCCGGCCAGCTCGGCATCGGCCACACCCGCTGGGCCACCCACGGACCGCCGGCGGACATCAATTCCCACCCGCACCTCGACCAGACCGGCCGCATCGCCGTCGTCCACAACGGCGTCATCGAAAATTACGACGCGCTCAAGCAGAAACTGCTCGCCGCCGGCCACAAGTTCCGGTCCGGCACCGACACCGAAGTGCTGGCCCACCTGATCGGTGATTACTACGCGAAACGCCATGACAAAAGCGGGAATGGCAACCGGTTGACGCAGGCCGTTTGCGACGCCTTGCGCGAAGTCATCGGCACCTACGGCATCGCCGTCATTTCCGCCGACCACCCCGACACCATCGTCGGCGCCCGGCGCGGCTCGCCGCTCATCATCGGCATCGGCAACGGCGAAAATTTCCTGGCCAGCGACGCCAACGCCTTTGTCGGAGCCGCGCACACGAAGAAAGTCGTTTACCTCAACGACTACGATGTCGCCACCGTCACGCCCGAGCGGTTCGACGTGTTGAACCTGGGCACGGACACCGCGAACGTCCAGATCAGCAATCTGGAATTCAGCCAGGAGGATGCCGTGCGCGGCCAATACGAGCACTTCATGCTCAAGGAGATTTTCGAGCAGCCGCGCACCGTGGAAAATGCCCTGCGCGGGCGCGTGGACAAGGAAGGCGCCACCGCCAAGTTCGGCGGGCTGAACCTGACCTCGGCCGAATTGCGGGCCATTGATCGCGTCGTGATCGCCGCCAGCGGCACGAGCTGGCACGCGGCGCTGGTGGGCGAATATCTTATCGAGGAGCTCGCGCAAATCCCCGTGGAAGTCGAGTTCGCTCACGAATTCTGTTACCGCAATGCGCCGCTCGAAAAGAACACCGTGCTGCTGGTCATTTCGCAGTCCGGCGAGACCGCCGACACGCTCGCCGCCCTGCGTGAAGCCAAGCGCCGCGGCCATCGTGCACTGGCCATCGTCAATGTCGTCGGCAGCACCATCGCGCGCGAATCCGACGGTGGAATCTACATGCACGCCGGCCCGGAAATCGGGGTCGCCTCGACCAAGGCTTTTGTCTCCACGCTCGCCATTCTGGCGTTGCTGGCCGTGCACCTGGGCCGGATGCGCACGCTGTCCGCCCGCCGGGCGCTCGAAATTTTGAATGCGCTGGAAGCGGTCCCGAAACAGCTCGAGTCCATCCTTGCGCAAAGCAAAGCGCTCAAGCAACTGGCGAAGAAATACGCCAAGGCCGACGATTTCTTCTTCCTGAGCCGCGGGTACTCGTTCCCGATTGCGCTGGAGGGTGCGCTCAAGCTGAAGGAAATTTCCTACATCCACGCCGAGGGCTATTCAGCGGCGGAAATGAAGCATGGCCCGATTGCGTTGATTGACCCCAAGACCCCGACGGTCTTTCTGGTGCCGCAGGATTCGATGTACGACAAGACGATGGCCAACCTGGCCATGATTCGCGCGCGGAAAGGCCCCATCATCGCGCTGGCGACCGAAGGCGACAAGCAGATCAAGGCGGTAGCCAATGATGTGATTTATCTGCCCAAGGCGCTGGAGCCGATTTATCCGATCCTGGCGAGCGTACCCTTGCAGTTGTTCGCCTATCACATCGCCGTCACGCGCGGCTGCGACGTGGACAAGCCGAGGAATCTGGCCAAGTCCGTGACGGTGGAGTGACCCGACGGGTTTCCCGTTGTAATTGTAAAAGAACAATAAAGTTGGAAAGTCGGGGATGATTCCTTAAAGACGGGCAGATATCGTCGATTGTATCTGCATCTTGGCGATATCTTTGAACCTACGATAATTCCCACCATTCCATTCAACCACCCATCAACACATCCGGATGATTCCGTACGAAGAAAATTCGTTTTTGATTAAAATATAACTTGACTGTAACTGTGACTATGTGGTAACCGTCTCTATTGTTTCGTATGAAAACCTGTATGAATATATCAACCAGGAGTTGGCCGACGATGAAGGTCGCGAAAGCGACACGTCATAGCCGGTTTAACCCGGGTTATGTGTTAAGCCTGGGACTATCCATGGCTACTATCGGGCAACGGCCCGAAGGTAATTTGGATAGACTTGGCGTAGGCAGGTAAAGAGTCGATATAGATTTTCTCTAGCCCTGCTTACCAAGATGTAAGCAGGGTTTTTTGTTTCCCTGCATAACTGACTGAGTGAGTTGTAACTAACAAACGAAAGCGCAGCAATCTGTGAACAGAATAAAGGCGACATCTAAATGATGTCAGGTTGTGACAAACTAAAAATGGCGCAAGAGAGCCGAGGTTCTCAACCGGTGTGGTGTGCTTATCGATCACCGGAAAGTGCGCCGACATGGTTTGACCCGATTTTACAATTTAAGGGCCTCGGAGGAGGTGTGCCCCTAAACACCGAAAGAACCACCGTGAAACCGTGGGTTGGTATCGCAAGATAGCAAGAGGTGTTTGTTCTTTGTTGAAATGGCACGGGCCGGGAGCGCGATGACGCTCCCGGCCCTCTCAATTTCCGCGGTTGTGATTTAACAGCGAGAATGGCTCCTCGCCAGGGAGCATGTCCGGGTGCAACTCCCGGCAACCGCACCAGCCTTCGCTCGCAGCGTCAGCGCGAGCGAGGCTGCCGCGCCGAAGCACGAAGTGCGAAGGCGGGCTTATCCTGTTTTTCCCGCGGGCTTCGGCTCGGCAGGCCAAACCATTTTCGATTGATGATTTGCTGCGCGAGGCGCGCGAATCGAACAGGCTGCGCGCCAGCTTGCGCAGTCGAGTCTCCAAAACTTGACGGGCGTGGGGCAGCACCACGGCAGCCTGCCAAATCATAGATCCAAAATCGTAAATCGTAAATTCTCCATGGGGACGTGGCAGAAAAGTGATGCACCTGCCCTGCAAGCAGGCTCAAGCGGGAGCGTTACCCGCCGTTCTCCACCAGCCTTCGCTCGAAGCGAAGCGAGAGCAGGCTGCCGCGCCGTAGCAAAGCGGAGGCGGGCTGGAATCCGTCGGATTCCGGCATCCACTTCGAGCTACGGCCCGGCAGGCCATTTCATTGCGGGAAACTCGACCAAAGCACAGAGAGAAGCCTCATAAACTTCTTGAGGTGGGTGTGACTCCCACTCCCGCTACCAGCCTTCGCTCGCCGCGTCAGCAAAAGCGAAGGCTGCCGCGCCGAAGTTCCTGCTGTTCTGGAACGAAGGCGGGCTAGTCAAATATTCCCACTGCCAGCTCCGGCTCGGCAGGCCATTTTCCGGGAAGTGATCCGGCTGCCGGTCTGTAAAACCGGTGTCTACAAACAATGTCGGAAGTGACGACTGGAGCGTTACCAGCACTTCCCACCAATTTGAATGCGGAGTTTGGAGTTGAGAGTGCGGAATATTCCACCAACGGCTTGTTTCTGTTCATTCCGCATTCCGCATTACGAATTTAATGGACTCGTAGCTCAATCAGCAGAGCGCCCCGTTGTCTGCGGGAGGGTTGAGGGTGCAAATCCCTCCGGGTTCCCCAATTTCCAGATCTTACCGCGATGTCAATTCCCAAGGTTATGGCGTCGTGTTTCCTGCGCCCCGATTGTCTTCAAATGGTCGGGGTGATTCAGCGCGTGGTGTAGCAGCAACATGCCCGGCCTGGAACCGGGGGACCGCAGGTGCAATTCCTGCCGCGCTGACCAGTCTTCGCTCTGCGAGCTACGACTCGGCGGGCCAATTCCAAATGCTGCCGTGGCTGAAAGAGATGAGGCATTCGTCTTCTAAACGAAATCATGCAGGTGCGACTCCTGTCGGCAGCGCCATTGCCAGGTGGTGTCAAAGTAGCACGACGGTTTGTTAAACCGCACGGTGTTGGTGCGAGTCCAACCCTGGCAGCCAATTTATGGAAGGCAGGCAGATATAAGCTGGCTGCACCTGTCCCGAAAACAGGACCCGCTAAAACCGGAGGTCGGAGCGTTACCGACGCCTTCCGCCAACCATCAATCATTAACGAAAGGAAACAACATGAAAACGATCATGCGCTACCGAAGTCAGTTGCTCTTTCGCAAGAGCTACAAACCGAATCGGAACATCCGAATTCGACCGGCAACGAGACTGGAATTGATATTCCATCCTTCGCGCGCCGGTCCATTGAACAAAAACTATGAATGCTAAACACATTGAGTCCAAGTTCGCCGCCATGGGCGCACGCCTGAAGGTCCGCGAGCTCCCGACGCGTCGTGTACAGGCGCCGGTTTGGGCGAGACGGAGTTTTGCTACTCCGGACTACGCCATGGACATCCGTCATGACGATCGCGGAGAGTTCTTTGAACTCCGCGTCCCTGATGTCCTGCGCGATTCGCTGGAACTGACGGTGTTACAGGTCGAGTTGAAGCAGCGCCATCTGCTGTTGCTCGTTCGCAAGACGGGTGACAAGCCGCAGCTGGATCGCTTCCTGTGCGGGCACGACGAACGCGAATGGTTTGTCGCGGCCGTGCCGGGCGGCGCGTCGAGCGTGCGGCAGGCGATGGATGCGCTCCAGCCGGGAGACGTTCGTGACGCGCTTTCGCGTTATCACGTTTCGTCCCGCAAACGTTACGGGCGCAAAAACCGCGCATTTCGCCGTCAGGGCGAGTGGTTCTTCGTCCCGGAGCCGACTCTGGTTGTGGATGAGAAACTCGTTCTGCGGAACGAACCTCTGCGTCGGGGTGGCGGAAAGCCACACCTCGTGGAGCAACTCGTCCGCACAGGCGGGGAAACGGTCCATGTTTGCACCCGCCACCCGAACGGCGTTACGCCGGACGAATACCGTTCGATCCTGCGTCGCATTCCAGAAGCGGCCCGGTGGGGCTGGCAGGTAATGCGCCGCAACCCGGGCGTTTACGCCCGTGGTGCCGTGCGCCACTCGGACCACGAAACCATCACGCTGCTGTTCTGGCATAAGGTTGTGATGAACACCGAGACCCAGAGCCGCACGATGACAAACGTGGCGTTCCTGGATTAAACCAAAACAAAATATCGGGAGGTGTTCTCCACGAATGCTTCCCGATTCAATTTCCGTCCTGTAGCTCAAAAGCAGAGCCCTCGCCCGATAAGCGAGAGACCGCGGAGCGTTACCGCGCGGGACGACCACCTTGGGAAGCTGCGAATCCCAAACTCCAAGCTCCAGAGAAACATCAATCACCAAACATTCAAGGCGAGCCGCGACTCTTGAAGCTTGGATGTCGGAGCATCATTGGAGTTTGGTGCCAGCAGATTGGAGTTTATCCCACCCTGAGTAGCTGAGACAGATTAGCGCCTCGCTGAAGCCGAGGAGACGTTGGTGCGATACCAGCCTCAGGGACCATTTCGTCCGTGAATGCAAAGCAGCTCGCGCGTTCGGCCCTTCAAGCCGACCCTAGCCGGTGCGAGTCCGGCCACGGATGCCAAACCATTTATGATTTTGGATTTACGATTTACGAGCTGACCGTCGGCTGAAATCCATCCGCGCAAATCGTCATTCTCGAATCGTAAATACCAACGCTCTCAAGGTGTAATCAGTTTCTGCACGCCGCTCTGCGAAGGCGGAAGTTCGTGGTGCAAATCCACGTGAGAGCACCAGCTTTATTTATGATTTAGGATTGATGATCGATAATTGGGGGAACAAATGATCCGCAGTGTGGTCACTTCTGTTTTCAAGTCGTAAATCGCAATTCAAAAATCATAAATGTGTTGCCCCTGTGCCTCAGCAGCTACAGGAGCGGTTTCGTAAACCGCTATTCGTCGGTGCGAGTCCGACCAGGGGACCCATTTCATGGTGATCATGATGTAACAGCAGCATCACGCCCCGTGACGGCGTTTGTGTCGGTGCAAATCCGGTTGGTCACCCCAATTTCGATGGGCCGAAGTTGATCGGTTATCCTCCGCCATAAGGAGGGCGTACCGTCCGCGGCGAAAGCCTTGGCGGTCCGGGTTCGATTCCCGGCATGGAGTGCCTCCGCTCGATCACGCCACTTGCCCATCTGAATTTGCCGACATCGCATCGCTTATTGATGCCGTCGGAGAAAAGACATCCTTGAACTGCCTGCCTAAGAGCACGCAGCTCATGAGACCGCCCCGTAGTTCAACTGCGTTAGAATACCCGGATACGTTCGGGAGATGTGGGTTCGATTCCCATCGGGCGTGCCAATTTCGACGGGCCGTTGAGTCTGGATTATCGGTCAAACCATGCACTGCATGGCCAGCAGGTTCAAATCCTGCGCAGCCGGGCAACCGGTTGACAAGCCAGCTCGCTCTTTGTCCGTCGCTCAATTTTCGGGCCGAATGTCGTCGGTTATCTAGCGAAATGGCAAAGCGCCGGCCTTATAAGCCGGAGTTGCAGGTTCGACTCCTGCGTTCCGACGCAGTCCCTTGCCCGACTATTTCATTGCGGAGTGCAGAATTCGGATTGCGGATTTAAGCACCATGGGGCGTGTCCAACAATTCTGCACTCCGCACTCTGCATTCCGCATTTTAACGGCGGGTCGCAGGATTGGGTTATCGCCTATTAAGCGCGTGGTCGCGGGTTCGAGTCCCGCCTCCGGAACTAAATGCCGGAGTAGCTCAGTGGTAGAGCACGTAAACATCCAGTTCGATTCTTATCCGTCGGTTCTTTTAGCGGGCCGTAGATTGTGGGTTCTCGTGGACCCGGCAGTGGCGGTTCACTGCAGTTCGCGACAGCGAACATCCCAAATTGAGGCACCTGATTAGCAGGGCTTGGGAAGCCCATTCCGCCCCGTCGCGCTTGCGGCGGTGGTGTAACGTCAGCACACCGGGCAATTCCACAGTCACTTTCTTGTCCGCTTACACTTTGATGGGCCGAAGACATCGGGTTATCAGTCATTGGTTCGAATCCAGTAGCCCCGACCATTTCGGGGCGTAGCTCAGTGGTAGAGCAATCCCGCGTCAGCCTTGCCCATCGCTTTAACCGCAAACCCTCAACCCGGAGGCCGTATGGCAAACAACACACATCGATGGGAAGACACCAATTTCGAAATCACCAGCAAACGGCGCAAAGGGTTCCCGTCGGAAACCCGCGTCAAGAAAGGCGTGCGCGTCGTTCATGGGCAGAAAGAACTCAGCGAAAAGCTGGGGCGGGATGACCTCTGCCCGTGCGGATCCGGACGCAGCTTTTAAGAACTGTTGCCTCCGCTCCGGACGTTACGACGGCGCAAACCGGAATCACTTTTTTCCGGGAGTAATAACGAACTATATCTGCGGGCCGAAGAACGTGGGTTATCTATCGAACTAGACCAGCCCCACGTTCACCAACTTGCCCGCAATTCAAACAATATAACCATGCCGGGAGTTGGCGGCATCGAAAGGAAGGAGACCATTATGACGATCAACTATGCAAAGATTTTCAACCGCCGCGTCACGCCGCAGTCCCAGCCCATTCCGGGCTCGACCCAGGTCGCCAACTCCGGCGGCGGCTACTCGTGGCCGGTGGATGACTGGACGCGCCTGGACCGCTTCCTGATCCTCGGCGCCGAAGGCGGCACGTATTACATCGCCGAACGCGACCTGGTGAAGCAGAACCACGACGCGATGTTCCGCTGCATCAAGGCGGACGGCGTTCGTGCCGTGAACCGCATCGTCGAAATCAGCGATGCCGGTCGCGCTCCGAAGAACGACCCGGCCATCTTCGCGCTGGCACTGGTCGTGACGCATGGCGACGCAGCGGCAAAGGCTCACGCATTCGCGAACCTGGACAAGATCTGCCGCATTGGCACGCACCTGTTCCACTTTGCCGAGTACGTGAACGCGATGCGCGGTTGGGGCCGCGGACTGCGCAACGCGGTTGGCCGCTGGTACGTGGACCGCGGTGCCGACGACCTCGCGCACCAGGCGGTCAAGTACCAGCAGCGCGACGGTTGGTCGCACGGCGACCTGCTCCGCCTCGCGCACCCGAAGGCGCCGTCGGCACAGCATGATGCAGTGTTCCGCTGGCTGCTGGCCGGCGCGGACTCGCTGGGTGAACGCGAAGTGAAGCGCAAGGTCCGCGGTGAAGATCGTGTCACGAAGTACGACGCGGTGGGCAAGCTGCCGGAGCTGATCGAGGCATTCGAACGCGTAAAGCGCACGACGAACGTCATTGAAGTTGTGAAGCTCATTGACGAGTTCGACCTGCCGCGCGAAGCCATTCCGACGCAGTGGCTCAACGAAGCCAAGGTGTGGGAAGCACTCCTCGAACGCATGCCGATGACGGCGATGATCCGCAACCTGGGCAAGATAACGAGCCTGGGTCTGCTGGCCCCGTTCAGCGACGCCAAGCGCCAGATCGTCCGCAAGTTGCGCGACGAGACGGCGCTCAAGCACGCGCGCATCCACCCGCTGGCGGTCCTGGTAGCGCAGAAGATCTACGCCCAGGGCCACGGCGACAAGGGCGCCCTCAAGTGGTCGCCGGTGTCGGCCGTGGTGGACGCCCTGGACGACGCGTTCTACGCGACGTTCCAGAACGTCGAACCGTGTGGCAAACCGGTGCTGCTGGCGCTGGACGTAAGCGGTTCGATGGCGGCGAGCCGGATTGCGGGTTCGTGCATCTCGGCTCGCGAAGGCGGCGCGGCCATGGCGTTGATCACGGCTGCAACCGAACCGGAATGCGAAATCATCGCGTTCTCGGCTCCGGGCCGCGGTGTCTTCGGCGGCATGCATGGCGGCGGCGAACCGGGCATCACCCGCGTGCACCTGTCGCCGCGCATGCGCCTGGCCGACGTGATCAAGCGCATCGAAGCCATCCCGATGGGTGGCACGGACTGCGCCCTGCCGATGCTGTGGGCTGCCCGCAACAAGCTGAACGTGTCGGCGTTTGTCACCTACACGGACAGTGAAACGTGGGCGGGCAAGATCCACCCGGCGCAGGCGCTGCGCCAGTACCGCGACCAGTTCGTCGGCGACGCGAAGGCAGTCGTTGTGGGCATGACCTCCAACGGCTTCACGCTGGCTGACCCGAATGACCGCGGCATGCTGGACGTAGTCGGCTTCGACACGACCGTGCCGGCGGTGATCGCGGACTTTGTCCGCAACTAGCGGACGGTTCAAGGATGCCACGAAAGTGGCAAATCAACGCGGGCGGGAGCGAAAGTTTCCGTCCGCGCTTTCAATTTTCATCCCGTTGGCCGATCAGCTCAGGCGGCGGCCTGCAAAGCCGCAGAGGCTGGTGCAACTCCAGCACGGGATTCCAATTCTCCGAGCATAAGTGTTGAGAGATACACGCCGGTCTTCCAAACCGGAATACAGGGCGCGCTACCCTGATGCTCGACCAATCTTCGCCGAGGCTTTGGCCCGGCAGTCCAATCACAAGAGCGTAGCCTAAAAGTGAGGCGCCTGCTTCGGGAGCAGGAGCAAGCGGGAGCGTTACCCGCCGCTCTGACCATTTCTCGCGACGCGAACACCGGTGCCAGTCAGGACGTCACAGGCCTAGCTGCGGCGGTTCAACTCCGCCTTCGCGTCGCGTTCGGGCTGCAAACTTTGACAGTGAAGTCCCGGCTCTTAACCGGCGAGAACACGGTGCGAATCCGTGGCAGCCTACCAATTTAAGTGCTCCCGTAGCTCAAATTATCAGAGTACTACGCTTCGAACGTCGCGGTTGCAGGTGAGAGTCCTGCCGGGAGCGCCAGTTTATGCCGCGTTAGCCCAACTAGAAGAGGCGTCCCGCTCAGAACGGGAAGGTTGAAGGTGCGAATCCTTCACGCGGTACCATTTGCATGTGCCGATGCTCCCGTAGCCCAACGCAGAGGCAGCGGACTTAAACCCCGTTCAGTGTCAGTGCTTTGCAGTTCGCGACAGCGAACAGTCCCATTTGGGGTATCCATCTGGCAAGACTTGGGAAGTCCACTCTGACCGGGAGCACCACTTTCATCGCCCGTGTAGCCCAATGCAGAGGCACGAAGCCCAAACCTTCGCCAGTGCAGGTGCAAGTCCTGCCGCGGGCACCATTTTGGAATGTCAACCGGACGAGCGAGCCGGGCCTGTTTGCTAAACAGTGCGTGCCTTGTGGCAAGTGGTGCAAGTCCACGACATTCCGCCATGCGCGCGTAGCTCAAAGAGAGCCGGCGGGCTTATACCCCGCATCGCACTAGATCAGTGCCGGGATCCGGAGCGTTACCGGACGCGCGTACCAGCCTTCGCCAGGGCTACGGCCCGGCAAGCCATTTCACACCTCCGAGCGCGCTGGCTCGAAAAGTTTCCGGATGACGGATACCAAGCCGGTGAAAGAGACCGGCCGGAGGTGTGAAGCATTGTCCCCATAGCTCAAGCTATAGAGCGGTCGCGTCCTAAGCGTCAGGTTGCCGGTGAGAATCCGGCTGGGGATACCATTTTCATGCCCCTAAAGCATTCTTGAGCGATGCACTCCTTTGGTATGGTAGTCAGTCCGGTGCAATTCCGGGTGGGGGCTCCAAATTCCGCTCATGTAGCCCAACCAGAAGAGGTACGACGTCGAGAGCGTCGCCAGTGCAGGTGCAAACCCTGCCATGAGCAC
>Ga0335071_10000218_pt1 | contig 67255 bp, 51 predicted proteins | sample Lox_Sample_15_FD_206724 | JGI IMG/M metagenome (GOLD analysis project Ga0335071, IMG submission 206724) | Soil microbial communities from Loxahatchee National Wildlife Refuge, Florida, United States - Lox_Sample_1.5 | ecosystem: Environmental > Terrestrial > Soil > Wetlands | place: USA... | reverse complement strand
TTCTTCGTTCCACTGACGGAGGTGCGTCATGGCCTGAGTATCACGACTCAGCAGGATACGAGTACCGTGGTCTCTATTTCGTGGACGACGAAATCGGGTGGGCGGTGGGCGGTGACCAAAATTCGGAGACGGGGATTGTACTCAAGACTACTGATGGTGGCATATCCTGGACAAACCAATTCGCAGGTCAAGTGTCAGTTCTTCAAGCAGTCACGTTTCTGGATCCTCTCACGGGTTGGGCTATCGGGGGCATCTCATCTTTGTATACCTCGGACGGGGGAGTGACTTGGACGCCCTATGCTCTGCCGGTGAATCAAGAGTTTACGAGTATTCAGTTTGTTGACCAACAGAATGGTTGGATGGCAGGATACGGAGGGAGCGTCTACTTTACCTCAAACGGCGGGTTCACCTGGAATGCCCTCAACACGCCCACCACTGGTTGGCTTGAAGATATTGCAATTGATCGCAATGGGGCAGGTTATGTGGTAGGAGACGTTGGTGTAGTTCTCAAAGTAACAGGCGGAATCATCAATGGAATCAAGCGGGTATCAACACCAGAAAGTCCGAGTAGTTTCATGTTATCACAGAATTTTCCTAATCCCTTCAATCCCTCAACAACGATTCGATATGCTGTAGCGCATAGATCGCACGTCACGCTTTCGGTCTTCAATACTCTCGGCCAACACATTGCCACCCTGGTAAACGAAACCCAGGACGCTGGGTACCACGACGTACACTTTGACGCCAGCGGTCTCGCGAGTGGGGTGTACTTCTATCGCTTAAGCGCGGGAGAAATTGCGCAGAGTCGGGAGTTACTTTTGTTGAAATAGCCCTGGGTGTCGGGCCTTGCCACCGCCTACAGACCGAATTCGACCACAATCAGGGTTCGCTGGGACCGCCGTCCGCCCCGCAACAAAGTGCCCTATTCGAAATGAAATAGGGCATTTTTGTTGTGAAGATTTGCGCGTCAGAACATTGGCGTTGGTACCGTGCCCCAGCCACTCCCCGCCGGCGTATCTTGAACGCGCAGGATTTCGTTTGTGTGTAGGTGCGCATCGACGAAGAAAAGTGGAGTTCTCTGGCTGTTTATGCTGAAGTCATCAAAGGCGGAATCAAGAGCACCATTTGCAGTTGACACTTCAATGAATATGATTCTTCGTTTCATCACCGGGCTATTATACATCTCCGGACCGTGCTTCATTCCCGCCATGTGTTGAGCATGTCCCTCCGTCAGGTGAGAAAATGGATGGAGGATATACTCCGTTATCATCCCGATCGTCTTATGTTGTTCAAAGAGCTTCCACTCATCACCCGTGTTGGCGATCATCCCCTGCATGACATAGTCGACCGGAATAAAATAGGCAAGGATGCGGTGGTCCTGGTCCCGTGCGATGTGGCTCATTCTTAAAGCTACAGCTGAATCTGCGAGCACACTCGGAAGGAGGTCTTTCGCTGGCCCGGTGTCTTCCTGGCTTATCGTGATAACATCAATGCCGTTCACCTGTGCTATAGGAAGGCTATGGACCGAATAAGCCCTGAGCAAGAAACCGCAACCGACGACAACAACAAGAAGAGTCGCCAGAATTAAGATGCCCTCGAGGGGGCTTACTGTCCGGTCCAAACCCCTCTTCCGTGGAAGGAGTCGCTCGATAGCCTCCGGTGTGAACATCCCTGTCCGTTTCATGTACGCCTGGTAACTCTCCGCAAATCTCGCAGACATTCGCCGTTCCTCATCTCTCGCAAGGATGTAGTACAGGAACACCATGATTGCGAGCAGGACGAGCGTCATCATCCTTGGCCACATGATGGCAAGCCCCAGAGCTGCAACTGCAAGCCCCAAATACTGGGGGTGCCGGATGAACCTATAAAGCCCTCCGGTAGCAGTCCCTTTTTTTAGTAGTTTCCCGAAATAGACTTGTGCGGCGCAGATGACAAATACCGCCATGCCCGCAACAAAGAACACCGAACCTAGAATCCTGATGGTTCGTAAGATCTCGTTTGGGGGAACAATCATGTGCGGCAGGAAAAAGGCAGTCAGCCAGCGAGTCAGGGAGGATTGATTGAGGGCAAGCAAAAAGGGGTTGAATACAGAGTAAAAGAAAAGGGCAAATGGACTAATCATGATCACGATTTCAAACGCGACAATAAACGACAGAAGGATAACGCTCCCTGCCGTGGCTCGCTTTGCGATGGTGTGGTCTGATTCACGTTGCTCTGACATCGTCGCAACTCTCCTGATTGGAGATTATGCTAGTGTCGAAATTGACTGACTACATGAATCTATCGTCAGATCTTAGCCTCGATGTGTTCCGCTTCTTTGTTGTGAGCCACCCTGTCCGGGTTACACGATGAACATCAAATTCAGGAACATACGGTTTGATGTCCAGTATTGGGGTGCCGTCGACTATATCGACGTTTTGGATGTACAGTTTGTGTCCGTTGATCTTCTGCAGCCGGACCACTGATATCCCAATAGGTGTCGGTCGTCTCGGGGCCCTTGTGGCAAACACGCCGTGGGAATGCGTGTCCAGGAAGGGGGTCACCGTTAAAGAAAAACCTCTGGAGAGGTGGAATTGGTAAAGCAGGATGATATGGGAGAAGCCTTGAAGGTCTTTCAGGCCGCCGACGTACTTAGGAAAGATCTCGATGATTCCTTTCGTCCCTTTGGCGCCACGTGGTTGGATGGGCATGCCCCGCGGGTCTTTGAACGGAGAATGAATGATTCCGATCTCATGAAGTGTTAACTTTTTCAAGCACTTCCTGGTGAGAGGATTTGAACAGCCACGGGTAGTCAGATTGCGGTAACTCTTCAGTCGAATTGTACTTCTTTTGAAATAAAACGGCAACATTTACGAGACCGATCAGAACAGGCACTTCAACAAAAGGACCTATCCCCGTAGGAAATGCCTCTCCGGAGTTGAATTCGAATTCTGATCATTTATTGTCAAGCGGTCTAGAGCGAGGGAGTGGTGTGGGGGAGGGGCCCTCCCCCGCGGGGCCTGCACGCTGCCCCTTCCAGCGCCATTTTCAGCACGAGCAGTGTTCGCTGCGCCCGCTGTCCGCCCCACAAGAAAGCTCCAGTAATGGAGTTTTTCTATTTTGGAGACGGAGGATGGATCGTGAGAACGGCTAGTGCTTTTGGCGAAGACTAAATCCACTGCCTGTGGAACTGGACATGGACAGTTGGCGATGGCGGCATAACATGGATTGAAGGAACCACCTCCGGACGCGGTGGTGTTTCGTCGGCAAGAAAGGAGTTGACTAAGGGACGAAACGCAGGTATGTGCGCGACCAGGAGAAGGAAGAGAAGCGCATAGCCGCGATGTGCAGTCTAACATAATTAGGTTCAGTATGAACCTGCTACGTGCAATTTGATCATAGCGGGCGGCACAGATATGCAATCAGGAGATACAACGATGAGGCTCATAGCAGTCGAGGAACACTTTCTTACCCGTAACGTGCGAGAGGCTTGGGCCGCCATGCCAATGGTGGACGATCTCACGCAAGGCCTGCATCTCGGGAAAATCGAGGAGCAGCTGGACGATCTTGGCCACGATCGTCTACGCCTTATGGACGAGACCGGCGTGGATATACAGGTTCTTTCCCTCACTACGCCAGGCCTTCATGACCTGGACAGTCTTAGGAGCTTGGAGTTGTCTCAGCGTACCAACGATCTCGTGGCAGCCACCGTAGCAGACCAACCGCGTCGCTTTCAAGGGTTCGCCGCACTGCCGACACCAGCAGCGAAAGAGGCACCCCGTGAACTCGAACGTTGTGTGCGCAACCTGGGGCTCAAGGGAGTAATGCTGCACGGGCGTACTCGTGACAAGAATCTTGATCATAAGGACTTCTGGCCTATCTTCGAATGTGCCGCGGCCCTTCGTGTGCCGCTCTTCATTCACCCGCAGATTCCGCAGCGGGCAGTGCGGGAGGTGTACTACTCCGGCTTCGGGGCCCAAGTCGATCTTGCATTCTCTACCTACGGGTTTGGATGGCATTGTGAGGCCGGAATTCAATTCGTACGCCTGGTATTGGCAGGCGTCTTCGATCGCTTTCCAAATCTTCAGATCATCCTAGGGCATTGGGGAGAGGTAGTTCTTTTCTATATCGAGCGGCTCGCTGCACTGAACAGGTCAGCGGGGCTCGGTAGCCCTTTTGCCGACTATGTACGCCAGAACCTCTATGTTACCGCGAGCGGGATGTTCAGCCAGACCTACTTGCATCGTTCCATCGAAATCGTAGGAATTGACCGTGTTTTGTTCTCGACCGATTATCCTTACCAATATCGTCCTGGTCGAGACGCCCGCCGCTTCTTGGAAGAGGCTATGCTCGACGATGCCGGCAAGAACAAGTTCGCGCACGCCAACTGGGAAAGACTGATTGGCCAGACTCCCTAGGAGCGATCGGCGGGGGGGGGTTGAATACAAGAGGGGTCGTATGAGGTGCAGTTTGACGCAGCTGGAGTCGCAGTGAGAGAGTAATGCCGAACAAAATCCCCTGCAGTATTTACACACACGGGTAATAAGTTCTGATCTTGAGGCCTTCTCCCCAGGACAATATCCCTCATTTTGCCCAAATGCACCGTGGCATTAATCTTGCATCCAAATGATCTTCTGTGGTCAACAAGAAAGCTGCCAGCACCATTCACACAGAAAACTGCTGGTTTGGTGTCCGGTTCTATCTAACCCAAAAGGAACGAACGAAATGAAGCTCTCTACCGCAATACTCGCAGCACTCTTGTCTTGCGAGCCAGTCGCATTGTCGCAATCATATGTGAGCGCATTCCCATATTTCTACGATTGGAACGATGCAACAACCCTAACGGGTGATGGTCATTACGCTGTAAACGGTTTCGCGATTGATTCATCAACGTCGGATCGATATCTCAAAGGTGTCATTATAAATAGCACGTGGACGAATATGAGTGTTGCAGTAAACGTGGATGCTACTGGAAAATCACTGACAGGACAGGAAGTGCTTTCGTTTGAAATGTGGGGGGCACCTCAATCCGCATACTTAGATGCAACCATCAATGGCATGGAGTTAATACCAGGAGACGGTATTATCAGATTTACCGGATTGTCTTCGACACATCAGCTCGTGCAAATTACCATCCCCCACAACGGCACATATTTCAATTTCTCAAATACGAAGTTCTCTGTTGTTATCAACGCAGACCCCTATAATCTATTCTGTATGGACAATTTCTCGATTGCCGGAGGGGCACTCCCGATCCAGCTCGCGGCGTTCAATGCGAGTATTCTCCCGTCCCACAACGGAGTGCAGCTGAATTGGACCACTGCTTCCGAAGTCCACAACTACGGATTCTTCGTCCAGCGAGGGTCTTCAAGAGACAACATCGCAAACATCAGCAGTCTCATACCGGGTCATGGCACATCTGCTATGACCTATAGCTACAGTTGGACAGATGCGAGTCTGACTGGCGGTTACTACCGGCTAAATCAGATCGACCTGGACGGGACTTCGCACTACAGCGATATCGTGGAAGTCAGTACGCCTGCAGGGAACAAGCTGGATCAGAATTTCCCGAACCCCTTCAATCCTTCCACCCAGATCGCGTATTCGACTGGCAGAGACGGTATCACCAGGCTTGAGATCTACAACATCCTCGGGCAGAAGGTTCTGACTGCCGTGAACGCGTTTCAGTCTGCGGGTAGTTACCGGGCTACGATAGATGGATCAGGACTATCGAGCGGTACATATATCTATGTGCTTACGAACGGAGATTTCAGGGCTGTGAAACGCATGACCTTGCTGAAGTGAAGCCCGCAGCAAAAGGTGCTGAAATTGCAGCCTCAACGTGCCGGAGACGCTTTCAGAAGCTGGAGCTTCCGGACCACCGGCGTCATCGCACTGTCCGGTGTGATGGAGGGTGTCGCCGGGTCAGGCAACGGCGACCCCGACGGCCCGGAGGACCTCCGTGATGATCAGGCAGCTGGATTCGATCACGAGGGGGATGAAGAGTCCGTCCGGGATCATGCGCACACCGGTATAGTGCATTGTGAGGAAAAGGGCGAGGGCAATTGATGCGAGGATGTGGAAGATTCCGGGGAGCGGAACGAAGGTACGTGATGCACAGGCTGCGGGGAAGCTGAGCGGACGCCGGCGCGACTATGACGGTTCCGCCGCGGGCCGCGCACCAAAGAACTCCTCCGCGCGGGCCAATGCAGAGGCTAGTCTGGACTGTGCAGGAACGCGGGCTCCCTTGAATGTCCTGACAGTGACGGCGACCCCCCTCCCTTTCGCCTGCTTCCTCCACCTGCCGATCACGGCCCCGTGTGCGACGACGATAGGCCAGAAGATCCCGTTGCTTGAGACGGCTGCCTTCTGGTCGGCAAGCGGAAGCTGAGCGCTCCTGTCCCGGTACCCGATGAGGTATTCGTCGAACGCCGGAAGGAGGTGAACCCCGCCTCCGGCACGCGTGCACGGAGAGCCGTCGGACCAGAGCATCGATGAACCCGCCGGCTCAGCCACGAGCGACCGCTTCACCATCTCCAGTCCTTCCCTTGCCTCCCGCAGCGGAAGCCCCGACCACCATGAAAAGTCCGGCAGCGTCGCCGGCCCGCGGCTCCTGAAGTACCGCCGGGCAAGTGTCGCCAGCGACTCCTCTTTCGTCATTCGCTTCGCCCGCGGCACGCGCTCCTGTAGAAGGGCATATGCAGGCTTCCCGTTGCGCGGAGCGCCGCTGCATATCACCTGGTGCAGCTCCGCCCATGCAAGGATGTGAGAAGCGCGGTTGTGCGCGGTGGAGATGCCGGCATCCCGGATGAGCGCGAGAAGCTCCTCCCGCGTCAGGGAGTTGCCGCCTGCGAGGGCCTTTGCGATAATGGCGGTAGACCTGCCGAGTGTTGCGGAGTCAAGCTCCAGCTCCTTCAGGCGGTGTCTCTGCCCGGCAAGTATGCGGGGTGCGGTGAGGTCCAGTATCCAGTAAATGTCGTCCGCTGAGAGAAAATGCCACGTGGGCCTGAGCGCGTGTGTCCGGAGCACCGCTCCCGTGTCAATTGCGTTGTCAACAGCGGCCGGGGTGGCATGTGACGAGCGGAGGGCCAGCGCCCACTTCGCCATGCCGTAATCCTGCGCCTGGACCGCACACATCCACCGGAGCACGTCTTTCACGGAGCCGGCGTGCGGGGGCGAAATCTTCTGACTGCACAACCGGCGCGCGGTGATGGACTGCGCACCCTGATCAGGCAACGGCGACCCCGACGGCCCGGAGAACCTCCGTGATGATCAGGTAGCTGCATTCGATCCCGAGGGGGATGAAGAGTCCGTCCGGGATCATGCTCACACCGGTATAGTGCATTGTGAGGAAAAGGGCGAGGGCAATCGATCCGAGGATGTGGAAGATTCCGGGGAGCGGAACGAAGGAGACAAGAAATGATGATCCGGCGATCACCAGGCAGTCGAGGGCGGTGGCATTAATCTCACGCCATTTGAAGACGCCCCGGTAGGTGAGAGCCTTCAGGAGCCAGATCACAGCCCCCAGCACGATGGATGCGACCATGAAAGATCCGGCTCCCGGGGAATGTCACTCGCTTACAGTTCCCGCCACGTGTTTTCGGGCGAGTCGAACTGCATGACTTTCGTCCTCCCGTCCTCATCCTGGACGGAGAGCGTCACGGTGAACCCGTACCTGTCGGACTGCTTCGGCGGCCTGACGGAAAAGCCGTTCCTGAGGCGGGTGGTATCCAGCGGGAAACGCTTCAATTCCGTGCGGAGAAGCCGTTCTGCCTGGGCACCCGACACTTTGCTGTAAATGAGTCTTCCGCTGAGTTCTTCGGCCACACCTTCAAACTGTTTCCGCGTGGGTATCTTTCCCATCGAGCAAGTCCCTCCTGATATTCAGCCGTCCTGTCATGTTATCCTGTAAGATGCACAATTTCCGGGAAAAATGTCGGCCCGTATCGCCTTCACTCATCAGAAGTAGACGTTGACACCGAAACTCACACCGAGACTGCTCAATACCCAACCCTTGAACGATGAGGACTGCTCATTCCGGTACAGGGTGGATACTCCCCCGCCGCCGTCTTGCGTCGTGCTCGTTCCGCTCTGATTTTGCCACTGGTATTGCACGTCAAGCAAGTATTCCGCGCGCACCCCGAGCCAGCGCAGTGCGCACCACTCGATTCCCACGGCTCCCCGGGCTCCAAGGCCCCATCGGTTTTCGTCGATTTGCGACGTGGTCGTGGCCCAGTACGTCGGCGACTGGCCGAACGGATCGGGCGGCGTGGTGCTTGACTGATCCGAGTGATTGTGCGCGTAGCTGAATACGGGACCGGCGGCAATGTACCCGCGCACGACATCGCGGGGGTTCATGAACCAGACATTCTGGATCACGACGGAGACGGCGAACGATCTGGTGACATCGTCGTTCGACGAGGGACCCGAGGCGACCCCGTCCTCGGTGAACGACGTGAGACCCGTCCCCCCCAGAAACTGGCCGTCAAAGGAGACCGAAAGCCGCGCGGCGTTGCACGCCGAGTACTGATATTGAATGCCGATCAGTGAGCCCTGGAACGATGTCAGCGTGAAATTGCTCCCGATCCCGAATTCCAGCGCCCATGCACCCTGACGGAGGGAGCCGGTGTCAACCGGTTGATCCTGGGCCCAACCGATTGCGGAAACCGAGAGCATGCCGAATACGACGGCCAATGTGCGTCCTGAAATGTTCATGCTGATTCCTTTCATGCGCCTTGTTGACCAAAGGACTTCCTTCAAAGTATCGCCGTTCAATTGCATAGTCAATACGGCATGTGCCCGTTGAATCTTCGGCCGGGGAGGACTACCTTGCAGGATATGAGCTTTTTCACCCGAAGCATCTCCGTGCTGATCCCCCTGCACCTGGTATTCTGCCCCCCTGCGGAGAGTTCATCCGCGCGGGTCGCATTGCCGGGCGTCGTCCTCTGGGCGTGGGAGAGACCTGAGCATCTTCAGTTCATCGACCCCGGCAGGGTGGCGGTAGCATACCTGGCAAAATCGATCGCCGTAACGGAGAGAGGACTCAGCGTCCGCTCACGCATGCAGCCACTGGGCGTGCCGGAAGGCACGTCACTCATCGCCGTGGTACGCCTCTCGACGGCGCGCCGATCCGCCCCCTCTCTTCTGGTCAGTCAGACGGGCGGCGTCGTTGCGGAGATCCTCGGGGCAGCGCGTATCAAGGGCTGCAGGGGTGTGCAGATCGATTTTGACGCGAAGAAGTCCGAGCGCGCCTTCTTTCGGGTGCTTCTTGCGGAGCTGCGGAAAGAGCTTCCCGACTCACTCTCCCTCTCGATCACTGCACTCGCCTCCTGGTGCCTCGACGACAACTGGATCGCCGATCTTCCTGTTGACGATGCCGTACCGATGCTCTTTCGCCTCGGTCCCGACCGGAGGGCCATACTGCGCCGGCTTGCATCGGGCAGGGACTTTTCATCCCCCGTCTGCCGCCAGAGCATGGGTCTGTCACTCGACGAACCGTTTCCCCGTTTCGGTCGGACGAGGAGAATCTATGCATTCAATCCGCACTCCTGGACACAGGAATCATATTCGGCCCTGATGAAGGACATAGCCCGATGAACACCGTGTACCGAAGCCTGCTCATGGCGCTGTTCCTGACCTGCATTCTCGCATCGCCCGCAAATGTGTTCAGCTGCGGGCCCACCTTCCCGACGACAGTCTTTGTGTGGAAGGGAGCGCCGGACATCCCGCGGGCGGAGTACATCGCAGGCCGCCTGGGCATCGTCCAGCAGTCGTTCAACCATGCGGATCTGTTTGTCGCCTACAGGTATCTCAGCGGGAGGCCTCTCTCAGCGAAAGAGCAGATCGTCCTGGCGAGGCCGCGCGGCGGTGATGAGGCCGACGACTCCACGGCGCGTCTCAAGACCGAGTGGATGTCGGCACGTCAGGCGATCACCGGGGATCCTCTCGCTGATGAAATTCCCGTGGACGCCGATTTTCAGTCAGCGGGACCGGCAGGATTCTCATTCTACAGGAATATCAACCCCGATGCCTTCGCCCGGGCACTGCGGACGCTCCGTGAGCGCGCGGCGCGCTTCGGAGACCGCAGCCCGTACGTCATCAACTGGGTTCGCGCGCAGGACACCGCGTTCAACAGCGTGCGATTGCAGCGCGCTCCTTCGCCGGCCGATGCGGGTGCCCCGGCTCTCGTGCGGGCGGACAGAGACTACCAGATCGCCTCCGCCCGGTTCTACATGCGGGACTATGCGGCAGCCGAATCGCTGTTTGCGGCGATCGGCAGGGACGAAGCCTCTCCCTGGATGACGATGTCGCGGTACCTCGTCGCGCGTTCGATGATACGCGAGGCGACGCTCCTCGCACCAAACAGGGACTCCGTGCTTCTGCTGGCCGGGGCATACCTGAAGCAGCTCCTCGCGGACCCCCGGATGCAGGAGATGCAGCGCTCCGCGAAAGACCTCCTCAGAATCTGCAGGTTCAGGACTCACCCGCACGAGACATTTGCAGAGCTCGACCGGGAGTTCTCCTCCGCGCCCCTCAGCGAGTCCATCCGGCCGGCGTTCCAGGACTATCTCGCACTGCTCGGCGGCGCGGCTGTGAAGCCGCCGGCAGGATGTTCCGACTTTGTTGACTGGCTCTTCACGTACGGCCACAGAGCGGATACGACAGGGTTCGAGCATGCCTACACCCGCTGGCAGGAGACAAAATCGGAGGCGTGGCTGATCGCCACGCTGGCTCACGCCACGCCGAACGGACTCCGCGCCGCGATGCTCCGGAGGACTGCAATGAACATGCCTTCAAGCGCTCCCGGCGGACTCACGGCCGCATACTGGAGCGTCCTGTCGTTGATCGCATCCGGGCAGTCCGACCTCGCACAATACCTTATCGACAGGCTCCTCGGGGATGAAACTGTTGTCCGTTCCCCGTCGGCAACGAATCTCCTGCTTCAGGCCCGCGCCGGGATAGCGCGGACACTGAACGAATACCTCCGCTCCTGCTGCCAGCGCCCGTACGGGATCGAGAGTGAACACGGCTCGGGGCCCGAACAGTGGACAAGCCGCGCGGCGCTCTTTGCCCCGCCGGCAAGCACCCTGAACAGGTTTATCCCGGTGGCGACACTCGACACGCTTACACGCTCCCCGCTCCTCCCCGTCTCTCTGCGCGTGTCGCTTTCACGCGCCGCATGGGTCAGGGCGGTGCTCCTGCACAACGACCGGCTTGCGCTCTCGCTGGGCGCCGCCATCGGCAATGCCGACACTGCACTGCGCCCGTTCATGGACCCATACCTGGAGGCGCACGGTGCCCCTGAGCGACAGTTTGCCGCGGCATTCCTCCTGCTCAAAAACCCGGGACTCCACCCCTCCATACGCATCGGCGCCGAGCGGAGCGCCGGAGTGAACGAGATCGACGATTTCAGGGACAACTGGTGGTATTCAGGAAACCTGGCGATCGAATGTCTGGCCTGGCAGGCGTACCACAGTTCTTGGGAGGAAGAACTGAAACTGAAGGGAGACTCCGTCTCGCCCCCTCCGTTCCTGAGCGCGCAGGAGCTGCAAACGGCGGAGTCTGAGACGGCTGCGCTGAAGGCGCTTCCGGCGGCGGCGACGTACCTGGGAAGGATTGTGACATCATACGCAGGAGCCCACCCCGGGGATCCACGGATCCCCGAGGCACTCCATCTTGTCGTCCGAGCGTCGCGTGTCGGCTGCACGGATGACGCATCGAGCACATTCAGCCGCCGCGCCTATCAGATACTGCACCGCCGGTATGCCGGCTCACACTGGGCGGACATAACGAAACACTGGTACTGACAACCGCGACGGCGTGCCCCCCCGTCACCAGCCGACGTCGAACATGAGGACGGGGGACACGAGGAGCGTCGGCACACTCGAGTCAAACCCCAGGGGCCAGAGGAGCCGTGCGCCGGCCATCACACGGATGGTGCGCGTGAAGTCGATGTACAGTCCCGGGATGAGCGAGAGGTTCGAGCAGCTCACCGCGGTCTTGTCGGACCACCCGAAGAACGGGAATATGAGCACCTCGCTCCTGATGTCGTACAAGGTCTGGTGCGCGTAGGCAATCTGGACAAAAACATTGAGCGCACCCACCGGCCGCGTTGAATTCACGGTCAGGGCCGCATAAAAATCCCCGTGTGAGTCAGACTCCGATTTGTGGACCATCTCCGTATCGGAGCTTGCGCCGAAGAGGGATGTGGTTGTCGTCACCCGTTGATAGTCGACGTCGTACGACAGCGATTGCCACTGGAAGCCCAGGTCCAGCCTGACCCCCGCCCCGTCTCCGGCGGAGTGGAAACCCAGCCCGGCGTTGCATCCCCAGTGATTGCCCGACGTGTTCGCACCGAGGGCGAGTGAGACGGCGTGCGTGACCGGAAAATCGAAATCGCAGCCTGCCTCAACGGATGGCAGCTTCCAGCTGATATTCCCCCCCGAAGACGTGTAGCGGGCCTTGTCGGACGGCGAGACGTTGTCCAGAAATGTGGCGGAGAGCCCCGTTTGTGTTCCCGGGGCAATATGAACGACTGCCCTCAGAGCGCTGGCACTGTCGTTCGTCATGTGAAGAGGGACAGAGCTTGGCGCCCCCGTAAGATCGAGATTCTGCACGGTAATTGTCTCTTCGACCGAACATCCCCCCAGAAGGAGCGCCCCCGCCGCTGCAAGTGCATACGCCGCGAAGTTCATTTTCATGAATGTGTGCCCTCCTTTCTGCTGCCGGATGCCGCCGCTGCATGCGGAGCAGCCGGCTCAGAACGTGACGCCGAGGCTGAGATTCGCCCAGGGCTGCACCCGCCCCGGTGCGAACAGGAGAAGGGGTCCGACCTTGAAATAAAACCCGCCCCTGCTGTTGCGGTAGCAGTATCCCGTACCGAGCAGCGGGATCGCGCCGTGTCCCGTGAACGATCCCAGCGCGTCAAATGATGCAGTCACAGACAGGAATTCTACGCCGCCGTCGACGTACAGGTGGCTCTCCTCCCCCACCGGATACCAGCTCAGGAAGAGCGGCACGATCGTGACTGTTGTCGACCAGAACACCGTGACATCCCAGCTCGAAAATCCCACATCCACTCCCAGCCGCGGCACAATCAGCCGCTCGTAATAGAAGCCGTAGAGGAGTCCCTTTCCTCCCAGCTCACCGTAGAGCGTGTTCGGTGCCTGCATGGGGTCAGATGTTTTCACCTGCCCGAACCCCGTCGGGGCGTACAGCGAGATGAGAGTCACGAGCAGCACGCATTTCAACGGGCGGATCATGATTGAGCCTCCGCATATGTGTGTGGGGAGGTGGTGCGCTGACACTCGCTCCAATGTACGAAAAGGCCTTCAGCCTTCCACTCTCACGGAAACACGGTGCAGGATTTCAGGCACAGTTATGCTCCTTGTGCACCGAATTGACAGATTTTTCCTGTGCCGGGAACGCAGGCAGATGTTCAGTGAGTGTGGTGCGGGCGGCTGGACTGCGAATCGAGGAAGGATCGAAGGGCAACACCCCCGGGGAATCAGCCGGCGGCCCCACCGGCCCGCGCCCTCCGGATGCGGACGGCAACGTACATGAAAAAGAGGGACGACACCGCCAGGAGCCCGAACAGGGCAATGACGGTCGTCGTCCAGAAGCTGGTGAGCGAAATCCCCGAAGCGATCGCGTCACCGGCCAGGATCTCGACGCTGTGGCGGCCCGCCGGAAGCAGCAGGCTGAAGCAATCGTTCCCCTTGAGCGCCGCAAACCTGTACGCCTCCCCGTCGACGCGGACAGCGACGGGCTCCCGGTCGATGGACATCAGCTCCCGCGTGATCGACTCATAGACGGCATCGATCCGCCTGTACCCGTACGTCACGGACACGAGCGACCCGGTCAGCGACATGATGCGCGCATGGAGCATCTGGGAGGAAAGTGAGCCGGCGGCGCCCCCGCGAACGCGGATCTCGTGGTCTCCTCCCGGGATGAGATACATGCTGCCCCGGAACGGTGCCGTGAGGGATCCGTCCACCAGGATGCCGTTTGCCGCCTGGGGGAGCTGCATCACCACGGAATACGGCGTGTGGACCTCGTACCCGGAGGACGTCGGACGGTAGCGCGTGCCGGCGGCCAGTGCGTACGGGAGGAACATCATGTCCTGCGGGTTGATGCTCCCCTCGGAATAGACGGTCATGCGCGGAGCGCCTGCGGCGGCTGCGCGGATCAGCTCAAAGCTCTCCGTGCCTGTCTGTATGAGCGTGGGGAACCGGGTGATCTTCTCGGGCTTCCTGAACGTCAGGATGTTGAGATCAAGGAGAAGCTTTGAAGTATCACCCAGGAGGGAGGCGTACGAGGCGCCGATGGACTCGTAGCGGGCGGGATCCGTCGACCAGAGCCGCTCGGGATCCTCCACCTGCAGGGCAAACCCGAACTCCTTCTGCAGCCGGAGGACGCTGTGCATGTCCACGCCGAAATATCCCTTCAGCTCCGGCGCGTCGTAGCTGTCCATGGCGGTGACAATGATCTCGAAGCCCGGCCGCGCGCGGGCCACGTCACGCATCATGGGCAGGAGCCTGCGGTAGACATGCTCCAGCGCGCTCACCCTGAACTCCGTCACCGCTTCCGCCGCGGCGGGGTCGGTCTTCCAGTACCGGGGTGACGCCGCGTCCAGCACGCTCTGCAACTCGAACCCGTAGCGCGCGCGAAATTCCCGCCGCGCCGAGGGGTGCATCGGCGTGAAGAGCTGCGGGTCTTCGAGCCCCCGCCCCGACTCGAAGTACAGCTCGGCCAGGTTCACGCCGTCCCAGTCATGGGCCTCCAGGAACCCCCGGTAGGCGGCGGTCATTGCGTCCAGGCAGGCGGAATCGGTCAACGCCACGGGGTACCGCCACGACGGTGTGACGTCCTTCCCCATGTAGTTCTTCTCGCGCCACTCCGGGTGTTCGTTCCAGAACTTCTCGCTCACCTGCGGCGGCTCGAGCCATGCGTACACCAGGATGCCGTTCGCATGCGCCACCCGGATGAGCCGCTCGTAGTCATACGTGTATTTCGGGTACTGGTGCCAGCCGGACACGTGGACACACCTGATCCCCTCGCGCACCCACTGGCTCACAAGTGTCTCAATGCTCGTGTTTTTGTGCATCCCCGGCTCGAAATACATCGCGAGGTCGTCGCGCCGCAGGGCGGGTCCCAGCTGGAAGTATGACCGGATGTACTCCAGCAGGAAGGGGTACCTGCTCGTTCCCTCCTGCGACAGGGGATCGAACCGGGTGCCGATGTAGATGACCTTTCCCTTCTGCCACCGCCTGCCGATCACCAGGGGAGTCTCGGTGACCTCGTGGACGCAGAAGATCCTGTCCACGTCGTCCACGTCGAATTTCGTCATCAGCTCGGGGCGGGTCCATCGGATCCGCTCCTCAGGGAACAGGCGGTCGCGCACGCGGGCGACGTTCAGGTGTACCGTGCCGTAGCTGATACCGAAATTGTCGGCAAGGTCGTTCCTGCCGTCGGTGATCAGGCATCCCCCCCCTTCGACAAAGTGCGTGATCACGTCGTAGTCGGTCTCCCGGAGCGAATCGACGAACCCGTAGGGGACAACAAGGATGTTGTACCTGCGGAAGTCGAGGGGCTGGCCCAGAAAAATGGTGTCCAGGTCGATATTCACGCTCCGGAAGACCGCCGCAAACGAGGCCTGGTCGTTATGCGCCGACCCGACGGCGAAGTGGTTCCAGAGAATCACCGGGCGCGCTTCCTCCCACGTCTCCACACTTCCGAACATGCGCCGGATGATCTGACGGGCGTAGAGCGAGGCGGTCTCCAGCGCCCCCGGAGTACGCTCACGGAACTCGGCGGGCTCCGCCCTGTAGAACTCCCCGGGGGAGAGCGACACGTGCCGCGTGACGGGACCGTCCAGCCGCGTCTCGGAAAGCTCTTTCCGCTCGGCCTCGCCGTTGCGCCCGAACCAGGCTTCGGAGAGGTACTGGTCGTGCAGCGTCACCGTGTACGACTGGTCCCCCGTGAGGATCACGCGGTCGGGCAGCTTCACCCAGAGCTGCTGCTCCCGGAGATCCAGGTACGTGTACCCGAGGGCCTGCACGCCGTCAACGATCTCCTTGAGCAGGTCGAGGTCGAGGAACTCGTGGAAGAAACAGGAGGCGAACCCGTCCCTCACGTACAGGTTCGTCCTGGCGTTGGCGAGCAGCGCGCGGACGTAGCCCCGGCTTTTCTCCTTGTCGGGATCCAGCGGTATATATCCGAGGTTCTCGGGATAGATCTTCTGTCCGAAAAGATCCCGGTCGATCACGTAGGGAAACGTCTGGCCGTAGTCGGCGTCCTCGATCGACAGCCGCTGCTCCATCGCTGCACCGAAGAACTCGGGGATCGTCTCGTACAGCTTGAACGAGGCGGTATAGTGGGGCGTCTCCCAGAGGAGCGGGTAGATCCCGTTCCGCATGCATTCCTCGACGCCCAGCCTGATCTTCTGCCTGATCCCGTCGACGGTCTCGCCCCGGATGGGGGCGTTGGTGCTCTCATCCCAGAACTCGTAATCCATCGCGGTCACCCCCTTGTACTGGTGGGTGACGCCGTGCATGACAATCGTGGCGCCGTTCTGGACCATATACTTGAGCGCGTCGACAAGCTCGGGCTTGTCGGAAAGACTCACCCTGATCCCTTCCCCCGGGCTGACGTAGAACGGGATGACCCCCACCAGGAACGGGACCCCGCGCGACGAGAGGATGTCCGCAATTTCCCGCAGCCGCGCGGGGTTGTCCATGGGGCTGATATCCTCGATCCGCAGGAGCGCGCTGTGCGACTCCTCGTGCTGCTGGCCGAGTATATCGTGCAGCATGTCGGCAAAGAGGAGGTAGCGGTCGGAGTCGCCGGCGGAGGCGAATGGCGAATCGCCGATATAGATGAGGTTGCCGGACTGGACGATATAGGGAACCTCCCTGTGCGTCACCTGGGAGACGGCGGTCGCGACCACCGTCACGGCACGGCGGTCGGCGATGTCGATGATGTTGAGATTCGGCTCTCCCTTCCGGAAGACGCTGCCGCCGCTCCTCACCGTCGCGAAGTCGTCCGTCGAGTCCAGCCGGCTGACTGTGAACCCCCACTTTTTCCGCACCGCCGGCAGCCGGGAGAATTCGCGAAAGCCCGTGTTGATCCAGACAACGGGCTTGCCGGTTGTCAGGACGTCGTTGAGAAAGTCCGCGGGGAGTGCATTGTCGGCATGGAACCCGATGTAAAAGAGGATGTCACATGCGTTCAATTCGTCGCGCCTGTAGTCGTGGACGCCGACGAGACGCGTCGTTGTCGCGAAGTGCCCCATGAGCGTGGCAAGCTGGCGGCCGTCGCCCATGGCGTAATTGTGCAGCGAGGTCTGTCCCTCGACGACGATCAGGACATTGTGGCGGGGGGATACGGCCGGGAGAGGAAGGGCGTAGGCCCCGGCCGCAAAGAGCAAAATCGCTATGGAAAAGAATGTTTTCATGTCCCCCTTGTAAGAATATCAGAAAAAGTCTACTAATTCAACAGTCGGCGCCTGATTTCCGGTTGCGCCTGCGCCTATTCTGAGATGCCACGGAGGACAATGAACCCCTTCTGCCCCGCGCGACGATTCTACAGCGGGATGCTCCTGCTGCTGGCTCTGCACCCGTATCCGGCAGAGCTCTCCCTTGAGGCTGCGGCACACACCCGGCAGGAGAGTGCCGCCGCACCGGCTCACGCGCTGAGAACTGCATCCGGCTGCCCGATGCAGTACTACGTCTCTCTCCCGAAGGGATGGACTGCCGCCAGGAAATGGCCCGTGGTCGTGGTGCTGGACGGCGGCGCCAGGGAATGGCTTGCCACCGCCGACACGTTCGCCTCCGCGCGGGGCGATTTTCCCTTCATACTCGTCACGCCCCTGATACTGACGGAAGGGGGTGTGACGGACAACAGCCGCCTCCCCTCCTACCACTATGCCGACTCTGTCTGGAAGCGCGTCGAAAAGACGGGCCCCGCGGCGTTTGACCAGGAAGGGCTCAACGCAATCGCACACGACGTCGCGCGCGATTTCAGCGGGGAGGAGAAGTATTTCCTGGCCGGAAGCTCCGTGGGCGCGCACCTTGTGTGGATGATGGTGTTCATGCACCCGGAAGCGCTCGCTGGCGCAGCGTCGTCATGCGGGGATTTTAACGGCAGCGGCATTTCGTCATATTCCGATGCGAAGGAGCGTGTGGGTCTGCCGGTGAGGGGATTCGTGGGGGCGCTGGACGGCGCGCGGTTCGGCCCCCGCGGAGCGAAACAGAATGTGCGACTGATCGTCCCGATGCCTCTCGTTCCCCGGGAGTACGGTCTGCAGGGCGCCTTTGAGTACGCGGCAAAACTCGCGAAGGTCCACGGCTACAGGAACGTCTCGCTGCGGGTCATTCCCCGCAGGGGGCGCGACCTGTTCGCGCGCGATGTGCTCGCGTGGTTCTACTCCATCCGGAAGAGGTGATACTCCGGCTACACCTCCAGCATCTCGTTGATCACCTTCACGAGCTCGTTTGTCGTGAAGGGCTTCGGGATGTACCTGTCGGCCCCCGTCTCCGCGATGTTCGCCCCGTCGCCCACCCCCATGAACCCGCTCATGGCAATGATCCTGAGGCCGGGGGAAAGTCCCCTGAGCGCCCTGATCGTCGCGCGCCCGTCCATCACCGGCATCATCATGTCGGTGACAACGACCCGCACCTCCCCCCTGTGGCGAACGAACTGGTCGAGCGCTTCGACACCGTCGCAGGCGGTGATGACCCGGTACCCGATGCCGCCGAGCGTTTCGGTCAGCGTCTCCCGGATCGCCGGCTCGTCGTCCACGGCGAGGATCATCTCCCCGTGACCCGCCGCGACCGCATCATCGACGGGATCGGCGCCGGGATGCCCGTCGACCTGCGCGGGCATGTAGATGACGAATGTGGTCCCCTCCCCGAGGCGGCTGTGCACGTGCATGAATCCGCCGTGGGCCCTCACGATGCCGATCGACGTGGAGAGGCCGAGCCCCGTGCCGTGGCGCGGATCCTTTGTGGTGAAGAACGGCTCAAAGATCTTGTCAAGGATATCGGGGCGGATGCCCATCCCGGTGTCGGCAATCGATATGGCGACGTAGGGCCCGGGGCTCGCGTCGTTGTACGTCCGCGCCTCGTCGGCGCTGAGCGTGACGTTCTCGGCGGCAATCGAGAGCTTCCCCCCCTCCGGCATTGCATCGCGCGCATTGACACAGACGTTCAGGATGACCTGGTGCATCTGCGTCGGGTCAGCGGAAATCGTCCAGAGATCGCCTGGGATATCCTTCGTGAACTCGACCCCCTTCGGGAACGTCTCCTGGATGATCTTGGCGATTTCCTTGATGATATATTTCGGCTGCAGCGTGATCCTCTCACCCGCCAGCCCCCTGCCGAACGCCAGGACCTGGCGGACGATGTCCGATCCCCGCTTCGCGCTGGATTCCAGCGCGTCGATGACGCGGCTGCCGGACTTGTCCCTGAGCTTCGTCCTGATGAGCTCGATGCTCATCATGATGGGTGAAAGGACATTGTTCAGATCGTGCGCGATGCCGCTGGCAAGCGTGCCGAGACTTTCCATCCGCTGGGCCCTGAGGAACTGCCGCTCCAGGAGCTTCTTTTCCGTCACATCCCTCGAGACGACGACGACGAACGCCACCGCGCCTGCGGCGTCCTTCACCACGCTCGCCTGCGACTCGATATGCCGGACCGACCCGTCGCGGAGAAGGAAGCGGTACTCGAGCCGGCTCCCCGTCCCGGTGCGCACGGTGGCGGCGAAGGCTTCCTTCACCCGCTCCCTGTCGTCCGGATGGATCTCGTTGAACGAATCCGACCCACGCATCTGTTCGGGATCGCCCAGGATCGCCCGGTATGAGGGACTGTTGTAGACGCGCCGTCCGTTGACGTCCACCAGCGCGATCAGGTCCGCGACGTTGTCCGCGATCAGCCGGAACTGCTCCTCCTGTTCGCGCAGCCGCGCCTCGGCTTTCTCCCGGTCCGCAATCTCCTGCTTGAGCTTCCGCGTGCGGTCCTCCACCCTCTGCTCGAGCGAGCGATTGGCCTCTTCGAGCTGTGCCCGCGTGGCGTGGAGGCTGTCCACCATCGCATTGAACGCTCCCGCGAGAATCCCCACTTCATCGGCAGACGTGACCGGCGCCCTCGCTTTGATGTTGCCGCGGGAAATTTCCAGCACCACGCCGACCATGCGGCGGAGCGGCACCGTGATCACGGTGCCGATGGCGATTGCAGAGAGCGTACCGAGGACAAATATGACGAAGCAGAGGACGGTTACCGCCGAGCGCGTCCTGCCGGAATCCGCCCGAAGCTCCTCGAGCGACATCCCCAGAAATACGCCGCCTATGACGCGTTTCTCGAAGAAGACCGGCGTCATGACGCGGTACAGGGTGCCGTCCGTCGTCACTCCTTCACGTTCCCCGGCCGTGAGGCAATCCGCGGCCCGTGCCACCGGTACATCCCTCCCTCCCAGTATTGCCCCCGAGGTGTCTGCAGCCACCACATACGCCACGTCCTTGTCCTGCTTGGCGGCATCGAACGATTCCTCCAGCGTCTTCCGATCGTTGAACAGGAGTGCGGGTCCCACGGAGAACGCCGTCATGTCGGCGATTGTCCTGGCCTTCTCCACGATGGCACGGAATTCCCTCTCTTCCAGCCGGGGAGGAAGATAGAACGCGATGAACAGGGAGATCGCGCCCATCAGGAGCGTGTTCATCAGGACGAGCCGGGTCCTGATTCCCAGGTTGCGTATGCGCCGGGGCGCTGTCACCGGATCACCTTTGCCACTCTGAGCAGCTGCGAGCTGAAGTCGGCCCCTTCGTCCAGGGCCGCGGGAAGATTGATCACGATCTGCGGACGCTCGTCGCTGACACCGATGCCGAGGGCAACGCCCTCATCCACATAGTCGGGGACACCCGTGAAGCTCGTGATCTTCATCTCGCGGCTGATCGTGCATATGGCCTCGATGTCCACAGCACGGAGGGGTGTGAGATAGAGGAGCCTGACTCCCGCGGCGGCAATGGTGGACCTGAGATTTTGATCCCCCTCGATGTTGATCTCCACCACGCGCACATTCATGTGCAGTATCGTCTTCACGTCGTCCTCGCGGAGCGCGGCAGCAATGGTCTCCTTCGCAAGGAGGGATTGCCGGTAGCGGCCCTGGTACAATACTCCAATCACGAGCTCCGGGCCGGCCCGCTCCTCCAGGTTCCTGTCGAACGACAGGACCTTCGCGAACAGGGGAACCTGCACCTGAACGGGGACAGGCATTTCCTGGCCGGAGGTGATCCCGGCGGCCATGATCACCCCCGCGACAATGCCGACTGCGGACCGTGGAATATGGAGTCGAGGCGCTCGCATGTGCCGGCGGCCTACAGCGTGAACCCCAGCGTCATAAGATAGTTCCGCCCATCCTGGGGGATTGCGGCCTGCATGTGCTCGAATCCCCCCGGATTCGCATACGCAGCATTGAAGAGATTCCGGATCGTGAGCGCCAGGATGAAGCGGTCAAGAATCCCGGTCCTGTCTTCACCGCGGTTTCCCGGCGCCCGCGCGACGACACGCATATTCGTCAGGACGAACGGAGCCGTGGTCGTGCCCTGGACCGTCAGGCGGCCGGACTCGTAGTCAGCGTCGAGCGCCGCCTGCAGAAATGGCAATGGGGTAACGGACACACCGGCTTTTATCAGGTGCATGGGAGAGTTGGTCAGGTGATTGCCTGTTCCCTTCTCCGTGGCATGCTGGTAGGAGTAGCTCGCGTATCCCGAGATGCCCTGCCTGAGACGCGCCTTCAGCTCGCATTCCAGCCCCACGGCAGTCGCAGCACTCACATTGGCAAAATGGAGGAGCGAATCGGCCGGATCGACCGCCTGGTCGATCAGGTTCTCGATGCGATTGCCGTAGACGGACACTGTCCCGAACCACTCCTGCGCAAGCCGCTCTTCGCATACAAGCTCCAGCGTCCGGATGCGCTCAGGATCGAGCGCGTGGTTCACCTTGAACCCGCTCAGCTCGTCTTCATAGTTGGACTCATACTGGCTCGGCGCACGGAACGCCTCCCCGTACAGCAGCTTCAGCGTTGTGGGAACGCCGGGGTGATAGAGAAATCCCCCCCGCGGAGACACGGCGCTCTTGCCGGTGGAGTACGAGTCCCACCGAAGACCGAGTGTTGCAGAGAGGGCACCGGTAATCTGATACTCATCCTGTCCGTAGAGCGACACGATGGAATAGGGGAAGTCGTTGTAGAGATAGACCGTCGATGCATCCATGTTGTGGTAGTCGGCGCGCAGGTTGTCAATGCACTCCACCCCTGCGGTCACGCGATTTGCGGAGTTGATGTCCCACCGGACGCGGGCTTCGCCGCCAAGCCTGTTTGTCGTGGTTTCGACGATCTGGTCGAGCACGTAGGGATAAGACCCTGTATAATAGTAGTGATCGAAATATCCCCGCAGTGTCAACTGTGCGGCCGGGCTGAATTCCCTGGCATACGTAAGGTCGAGCACCCCGTACTGGTCGAGCGTATGCTCACGCCCGTCATTGAAGTTGGTGCCGAACGAGGCCGTGGGCACTCCCTTCAGCCGTGACGACCAGAATCCCTGGAGCGCGAATGGACCGCTCTCGAGGGACGAGAACACCGCGTAGTGGTGGTCCCAGTCAATGTTGTGGGCGATCCCATGGTTTGTTGAATCGCCATCATATTCCTTGTAGTACAGGTCATGCCCGTCGACGTTTGTCCATTGCGCCGACATGAGGGCGCTTGTCCCGTTGTCAAACTCCTTCCCTGCGAGCAGGGAACCGCGCAGCGTGCCGTAACTTCCGCCGTCGATCTGGACCTGGACGTGGTTGAACTCGCTTCCTCTGCGCGTGATAACGTTGACGACGGCAAAGACGGCACCGCTCCCGTACATAACTGAGCCGGGTCCCCTCACGATTTCGATCCTTTCGACACTGTTCAGGTCGAGCCCGAAATCCGTTCCGAAGGGGGACGTTTCATCGAAGCCGTCATTCATCGTGTGTCCGTTCAGGAGCAGCAGTATCCTGTCATTGTAGTCGGTGGGCCGGCTGAACCCGCGCACGCCGATGTAGTTGTAGTTCCGGTCGTAGCTGGCATAGAACCCCCGAACAGCGCCAAGCACATCCGCGAGCGTCCTGTAGCCGAATTTCACAAAGTCCTCCGACGGAACGATCGTCACGGACGCAGGAGCTTCACTGACGGTCTCCCAGTGCTTCGAGGCTGTGGTGATCCGGATGTTGAGGAGTGAGTCGAGCGATACATCCCCCGCCGGCGCCTTGCTGACCTGCGCAAAAGCTGAAACAGCGCATGACGCGGCAGTGAAGATGAGCCACCTCATCGGCTTCACGTAGTTACCCCATGCGGATGTAAAAATACGGGCAACAGCCAAAAATCCGTTATTTTGTTGAACGGGGGACTGAGTCCCTTCGAAACCGCAAAGAGATCCCCGCCCAACAGGGGCAAGATTTATGCCAACGAGATGAGTGTGTACATACGCGCAGATCGTGCAGGTGGGGCTGAGTTGCTCCTATCCAAGTGCGTGAATTTCGGGGATTCTGACAAGATCACGTAGAACATACCCGGCCAACTGGATGGAAACGTGCATTCGTGGCGCGTTTTCAGCCACCCGGGGCTCACTGCCTGTCAAACACCCACCGGTTGGTGTGTTCGTGCCCCTTGAGATCCACCTTCTCCAGGGCTATGAAGGATTTCCCCTCATCGGCAAGTTCATACCTGACAACGTTCGTTCCCGACTCATCCCCCAGCGTCATCAGCGAGTCGAAGACAAGTACGTCTCCCTCCCAGTATGCGCGCGCGCGAATCTCGATACCGCGATGGGATGCGTGCACCGTGCGGCCATCGGTCATCAGGTCGATTGAAAACGTGTCGCGCGTATCCCCGACGATGTGTGTGCGTTCGATGTGAAACCGCGGCTCGCGATGATCAATGCTGAAGACAGTGGAATCCGGCATGGGAATCTGCAGGCGGCTCTTGTGCCGGTTCAGCGTCCACGAGCCGCTCAGGTCGGGTTTGTCCATTGCGTGCCGGCGCTCAGTCCTACCCCCGCCGCGGCGAGGAAATCGACATTTTGTACCCGTCGGGATCACGGAAACGGAAAACGCGCGCGCCCCACGGCATGTCCGCAGGCTCCGTATCGAGCACCCCTCCGCGGGAGGTGATGCCCCGCGCGATCTCGTCGATGTTCTGCTCGGTGGTGATCACGAGTGAAAATCCTTCCCCCTTCACGCGCGTCCATCCTTTTGCGCCGTCGTCCTGGTTGATCGAGATCCGGACGTCACCGGCTTTCAGCGCTATGCCCCGCAGCTTCCCGTCCCGCTCGATTCTCCGGTCAACCGTGAACCCGATCACATCGCGATACCAGGCAAGACTCTTCCCCAGGTCCTTTACCGTCAGCGAGATGCCGAGTGCGCGCCCGTCGAGTGACGAGGTCCCGGACGTCTGACCGTGCACCGATGTGTCTGCCGCCATGTTGTTCCTCTCGTGTTTGTGTTGAGATGCAGTGTGCTGCCGTATGCCTCAATTGACAGAATTTGGCGAAAACGCCTTCAACTTCCAAGCGGAGACTGGAGACCGGCGTCACAAATCTGCGCGTGACAGGCCGATCGGCTTGAATATCGGCGAAGCAGAATGTAATTTTGCGCATCACGAACACACGGTGCACTTATGACATCTCGCTCTCTGCTCCTGAACATGTTCATCGCCGCGTGCATGATTGCTTCAACACGCCCATCGCTCGCACAGGATCCCCCGGTGGAATTCGGAGAAATCCCGGCGGAGGACCTCAGGATGACTGTCTGCCCCATCGATTCAACCGCGGACGCGTTCATACTCGCGGACTACGGCCAGGCGTACATCAACGACGACGTCGGGGTCGACTACGAGCGCATTCTCCGCGTCAAGATCTTCCGGAAGTCCGCATTCGACGCGTGGGGAACTCACGTCATCGGGCTCTACACCCGGAACTCGTACGCCCATCTGCGGAAGCTCGAGGGCGCCACGTACTCGCTCGGGAGCGACGGCAGCGTCGTGCGCACCGAGCTGTCGGACGACGGCATATTCAAAGAGAAGGCGGACGCGGAAATCACGCGGTTCAGGCTCACCATGCCTGCGCTGACGCCGGGATGCATCATCGAATTCCGCTACAGGGTCAGGTATAACGACGCGAGCATGCCGGACTGGAGGTTCCAGCACGATGTTCCCTGCCGGTGGAGCGAATACCGCGTGACATATCCGAAGCAGATGATGTTTGCCATCGTGACGACGACATTCATACCGTTCACCATCGATCTGCACACGGAAACCACCCGCCGGTACGGCGGCGAGACCGCAATGTTCATTGGCAGCGGCGGCGACCTTGCCAAGTGCCAGTTCTACCGCCTCGCCATGGCCAATCTCCCTGCGCTTAAAGAGGAGCCCTATGTGACCTCCATCGAGGACTATGTCCCCAGGGTCCAGATCCAGCTTGCCGCATACGCACGTCCCGATGGGGGCGGCGTGGAGAAGGTCATGAGAACATGGGACAAGGTGGTGGAGGAGCTCCTGGACAGGAAGGATTTCGGAAAACTCCTCAAGCCCGACGGAACGCTCAGGGATCTGTCCGCGAAGATTGCGGGACCCTTCGCGACGAAGGCCGGGAAGATGAAGGCGCTCTACGACTACGTCCGCTCCTCCGTTGTGTGGAACGGAAAGTACCGTTTTCTCAGCACGGAGGACCCCGACGACGTCCTGAGCGCGAAGCGGGGAACCTCGGCGGATGTGAACTTTCTCCTCATGGCGCTCCTGAGAGCGGCCGACATCGAGACATACCCCGTGCTGGTCAGCACGCGCTCCAACGGGAAGATTGTCGACGTGTACTCTCTCGTCGACCAGTTCAACCATGTCATCGCGCAGGCCACCGTTGACGGGACAGTCTACTACCTGGACGCGACGGACGCCGACCGGCCGCTCACCATGCTGCCGGAAGAGCTGCTCAACGTGCGCGGCCTGATTTTCAAGGAGGGCCCGGTCCAGTGGGTCACGCTCACCTCCCCGCTTCGCGCAACGCACCGCGCGCAGGCGACCGTGACACTGAACGCCGCTGGTGAGATCAGCGGCTCGCTCCAGAGCATGGATGAACAGTACAGTGCGCTCAATCGCCGGCACGCCATGAAGGACAAGAAGCCGCTGGAATTCGCCCGGACGACATTCGACGCGGCCGCGACCGGCCTCACGATCGATTCGGCATGGATCGCGGGGCAGGACAGCATCGAGATGCCTCTCCGCATCGATGCGCGCATCACCCCGTCGCCGTATGCGCAGGCGAACGGCGACATGCTGTACGTGAACCCGTCCGTGATTGACCGGTTGACGGAAAACCCGTTCAAGCGCCAGACGCGCTCGTTCCCGGTCGACATGGCATACGGAAGATCGAGCACCACGGTGTCTGTCATCACCGCCCCCGAGGGATTCGAGGTCAAGGACATTCCCACGGCGGTCATCGCGCGTGTCGGAGCATCCGATGCGGCCTATTCACGCATGTCCACGCAGGACGGCAACACGGTCACGACGATCGAGCGGACCGCAATCAACGTTCCGGAGTTCCAGCCGAAGGCATACGCGTCGCTCAAGGAATTCTACGACAAGATCGTCAGCAGCGACGCGTCGCTCATCGTCCTGAAGCGGAAACCCGCGCCTCCGGCGGAACCGGAGAAGAAGCCTCCGAAGACCGCAAAGGTGAAGCGATGAGCCCCCGCGGATTCCGCAACGGAGCGTGGGCGGCACTCGTGCTGGCCACGGCCTGCATGACCGCGATCGCCGGGCACAGCCCGCGAAGGGACGCGGGGGACAACCGGTATGACATCCGGAACATTCCCCCGGCGCTCCGGGAAGGGGCGTCCGCCGTTGTCCGCGAGCGCGAGACAACGTTCAACGTTACAGACGAGGAATCGGCCACCGAGACCGTGCGAAAAGTGGTGACTGTATTCAAGGCGGAAGGCAGGGGGTACGGCGTCCTCAGTCTCCATTACGACAGGTTCAACAAGATCAAGGACCTCGACGGTGCGATTCTCGACCAACACGGAGAGGAGATCCGGACGATGGGAGGGGATGACATCAAGGACGAGAGCGCCATCGCCGGGTTCACGTTGTATGAAGACGCAAGGGTCAAGAAGGTGCACCTGTACCACGACACCTACCCGTACACCGTGGTGTTCTCGTACCGCATCGCCTACGACGGATACATCAACTGGCCCTCGTGGCACGCGCAGCCGTCCGATGATCCCGTGGAGCATTCCCGGTTCGAGGTTATTGTCCCCTCAACCGGGAAGCTCCGGTACTGGCTGAGCGACTCGGCGGCCAAACCGCTGGTCACCGTTCCCGAGAAGGGGCGCACGTCGTACGTCTGGGAGGCCCGCAACCTTCCGTCGTTGTCGGAAGACCAGATGGGGGAGGACATTGAGCTGCGCACGACAGTCGTTCTCGTGGCACCCGGGAGGTTCAAGATCGACGATTACCCAGGAGACATGGCATCGTGGCAGGGGCTGGCGCGCTGGGCGGGCTCACTCTACAAGGGGCGCGATGTGCTTCCGGAAGCGTCGGCAAAAGACGTCCACGCAGCGGTTGCGGGAGCGCGCACCGCGCGGGAAAAGATCGACACGCTGTACCGGTACATGCAGGCACGCACGCGGTACGTCTCGGTCGACCTCGGCATCGGCGGATGGCAGCCCTTTGAGGCCCGGTTCGTTCACGAAAAGGGCTACGGCGACTGCAAAGCGCTCTCCAACTACATGGTGGCGCTCCTCCGCGAGGCGGGGATCGCGGCGTACCCGGTGCTTATCGACGCGGGCGGGAGACGGTCGGACGTGGTCGAGTCGTTTCCGTCGAACGAATTCAACCACGTCATTGTCTGCGTGCCTGAAGGGAAGGATTCCGTCTGGCTCGAGTGCACCAGCGAGGTGGACCCGCCGGGGTTCCTGGGTCCGTCCACCGAGAACCGCCCGGCGCTTCTTCTGACACCCGACGGCGGGGCGCTCGTCCACACACCGGCGAGCCGTGCTCAGGACAACAGGTGCCTCTGGTCCGGCCGGGTAGAAATCGCCCCGGCGGGAAGCGCGCACGCAACACTTCTCAATGTGCGCACGGGGGACCAGAGCGAACACGCCCGGTACGAGATGCTCAACGCTTCCCCCCGCGAGCAGGAGGACTGGCTCCTGGGAGAGATCGAGGTCGCAGGCACCGTGCTGCACGGTCACACCGAGGAGGGTCTTCGGTCGCCGGCCGCCAGGCTCAGCATCGCCGTCACGGCGGACGTGTCCACACTGGCGACACATTCGGGCACCCGGATCTTCTTCCAGCCGAATCTGACGGACAGAAGCTTCACGCCGCCGCGGGATGTCCAGGGACGCCGCTCGCCCGCGCGGCTGTCCTACCCGTACCTCGACACCGACTCACTGCTGTACATCATCCCGAAGGGATTCGCGTGCGAGGCAATGCCTCCCCCCGTCACACTGCAGACGCCGTTCGCGATGTTCGCCACGGCGGTCGTTGCGCGGGGGGACACGGCGGTGCTCTACACCCGGACGCTCGAGATGAGCCAGGCGGAGATCCCCGCGGCGCACTACAACGACCTGGCGGCGTTCTACCGGGCCGTCGCCCGTGCCGACAAGGCGCAGGTCGTGCTCGCAAAACGGGAGAACTGACGAAAATGCGGGGGGGACATCCCGTCCCCCACTGCGTTCACTGCCGAGTGCGATCGATCAGAAGCCTACCTGACAATGCTCATCCGGCGGCTGAATGAAGTGCCCCCGGCCAGCAGCCTGTATACGTAGACGCCGCTTGCGAGGCGCGTGGCATCGAACCGCACCTCGTGCGTTCCCGCGTCCTCGACCCCGTCGACCAATGTGGCCACGCATTGCCCGAGCACCGAATAGACCGACAACGCTACATGCGAGCGGGCAGGCAGGCTGTAGCGGATCGAGGTCGAAGGATTGAACGGATTCGGGTAGTTCTGGAAGAGCGACAGCCGGGCTGGTGCGTCCGCGTTCACCAGGCTGGCACCGTAGGCGGTGCGGGTTCCGTCCAGGTCGACCTGGACGAGGCGCAGCCACACGTCGCCGCCGGAAAGCGGAACCACGAGAGAGTACGCCACGGGTGAAGTTGTCGTTCCATGACCAGGCACGAACACGCCGACATTCTCCCAGGACGTTCCGTCGCCGCTTTTCTCGAGGATGAACCCGTAGCAATTGGTTTCAGAAATCGTACGCCACGCCACACGCACGGCTCCCGCAGCCTCGTGCTCGACCAGGAACGAAGCCAGCTGGATCGGCAGAACACTCGAGAGCGGAAGCCTGTAGATTCCGGCGCCGTTGTCGTCACCGCCAAAAAGATAGCCGCCCGAGATAGCAAGCGTGGCCGAATAGTAGTTCTGCAGACCCGTATTCAACTGTGTCCACGACGCCCCCGCCCCGGAGAAGAGGAGAACGCCATCCCATGTCGCCGCAAAAACTCCCTGACCGGGAGACGCGAGGGCGCGAACGACCGGGGTTGTGAGACCAGTATCGATCCGTGTCCAGCTCGTGCCCTGATCGGTTGAAACGAGGGCTCCGCCGTTCGTTGCGGCAAACAAGTTTGTCCCGTCGGCAGCGAGAGCCTGGATATGCGCGCCCACCGAGCCCCACGGAGTCCAGCCCTGACCGTTGTCCGATGACACGAACAGGCCTGTCCCCCCTGCATAGAAAAACGACCCCTTCGTCAAGAAGCCCGAGACGCTGTTCTGGAGCCCGGATGTCCATGTCGACCCGTTGTCCGTTGAGCGGAACAGGCCGTGATCAGTTTCCGCGAAGATGCTGCCGTTGCTCACGGTGATAGCCGAAACCCAGAGGCTGGTCAAACCGCTATTTACCGGACTCCAGTGTCCGCCCCGGTCTGTCGAGAGGAATACGCCGCCGTATGTTCCCGCGAAAATATTCAACCCGTTGACAGCGATTCCACGGACCCAGGTCGTCGTAAGCCCGGTGTCTCTCACGAACCAGGTCTCGCCAAGGTCACTCGAGAGGAACAGGCCGTCATGCGTCCCGGCGTACATGTCTGTCCCGTTTGCACAGAGGGTGGTGACATACTGGTTGCTGAGACCGTTGCTTTTCTTGACCCATTGGGCAAACCCGGCCACCGCGTGGAGGTCCAGGACGATCAGAACAAAGAGGGCGGCTGAACGTGGACTGCGCATATGCACCTCGCAGAAATCGGAAGGGAGAGAGAGGCGGGCCGGCGGCAACGCGCGGGCCACGCCGGCTCTCTGTGAAGGAAAACTACAGCTTGGACAGGCTAGAATCAACAGCGCGGCATGACAGGAAGCGTGAGATTGCTTCGCTTCGCACGCAATGACGTGGGGGGAACTACTTCTCCCACCATGAGACCAGCTCGTAGCTGGGCGAGGCGGGGAAGAAGGGGGGCTGCTTTGTCACAAACCGGGGATCGTTCCGGATGCTGTATGAGAAGCCGCTCAGGAGAGTAATGGGCGGGCCCGCGGCCGAGAGTCCGAGGCTCCCCGCCGTATTCTGTGTTACTCCTCCGAACAGGCTCACGCGGCCGCTGACGGGGATGTTCCAGAAGTTCTGCGCCGTGAGCTCTCCGCGCTGACAGTAGACCGCCGCCTGGACGTTGATTGTCGACGAGGATGTGCGCGTGAGGTCCTGTGTGATGTATGCCATTCGTTCCGCGACGATACCGAGCATGTCGGTCGACGCGGGGTTGGTCACCGGGTTCGTCGCCGCAACCACGTCCCCGTCGATCCAGACGTTCCCCTTGTTTGCCGCCGTTCCCGTGAACGCGGCCACCGTGTAATCCCCCTGGTAGGTTCCCCGCATGTGAATGTCAGCGCTCCGCACGACGATCACGCCGTTGGATGCCAGCGTGGAAAGGTACATTGTCGTGTCGCGGACGCCGCCGCCGGGAGGAATCTGGACGCGGACGCGGTCGTTCATGAACGTGAGCGACACATCGTTGGGCGTGCCGGACTGGTCGAAATACCCCCCGCCCAGTGTTGCGGCCGATGTCAGGTTCGCCTGGAGCATGGCCGTGGAGGGACGCGACTGGTTGACGGGGTAGTTGATTCCGACATTGAACACGGGGTGTCCGGAGGGCCCCAGGTTGGGCGCATGGCCCGACGTTACGAGCGCGTCAAAGTAGGGTGTGCCGTCCAGGTTGAACGTCCCGTTGGTGTGAGCGGGCCCCCACACGGAGTCCCCCGTGATCTTCCAGTCGTCCGACCCGTAGTAGGGCCCGTTGGTGCCGTCGGGCGCCATGTACCCGTCCACTTCGTTCTCCGTGAACCAGCTGTACTTCGCAAACTGGACGTGTTTGAATTCTGCGTCGACGGTGTCGCGGTAGGGGAGTCCGTTCTGATCGAGTGACGCGGTCCAGGCAACGCTCCTGACGGTCACCCACTCTGTCCTGGGAATGTTCTGGAGATAGAGGACAGAGTCGTGACCGCCGAAAAAGTCGACGCCGAAATTCGGGGGGAGGACGCCGGCGCCCAGAAGGTAGTTCGTGCCGACATTTGCGCCGGACACGGCGATGTCGTGTACCTGCGTGAGACCGTAGTAATCGAGGTAGACGTCCATCGAGCGGACGCTGTTCCCCGATACAACACGGAGCGACAGCCCGACAATAATCGTCAGGCCGATGACATAAACAATGCTGGACCGGCCCAAGAGTCCTCCGTGGGTGAGGAGGCGTTCCGAGCGCTGCAGGTGCGCGACGCGGGTCCGAGGGCGTGTCTCATGCCGTTTCTCAAATGACTACGGCAAGCGCAAGAGATTTAAAGCGGTAGATTCGGAGCCACTTGAGACGAACTCGCGTATAACTACTAAGATACAACCTTCACTGCGAAATAGCCATACGATCGATCCGGGGAGAACCGAAGGGCCTCGGGTGAGCCTCAGATCACAATTTTTGGGCGAAAAAGCGGTGATTTTGTGAGATGAGCCCCGGCGGGAGGTCACACAAAGGTAATCACTCCAACACACTCAGATAACACGTGCGCAGTATCTTCCTGTTAAAAGGGGGGACAGTGCGCCTGCGCTGCAAGGACTGCCGCTCGTACAGCGTGAAGATTTCAACTACTGACAGCAGAAAGACGTTCATCATCACCTGCGGGAATCCCGCGTGCCGCTCCACATATGCGCGCACAATCGATATCTCCGCCGACCTCACGATCATGGGCGAGCTTCAACGGCGGAGGCGTTTGCTCCAAACGGCGGCAACCCGCGAGAAGGGTGGGGCGGGAGGGTGGGACGCGATGATGCGGGGCGAGGACTGAGAGATCAGGAACCTGAGGCCTTGTTCAGCTCCCTGAGCTTCTGGCGGGCGTTGTCGTTTCCGGGATTGATCGCGAGCGAGCGCTCGTAGTTCTTCCGCGCCGCGTCGTACTGGTGGTCGGCCGCGAGAGCCTCACCGAGGCTGTCATAGACATTAAACGACTCCGGGAACGCCTCGGTGTTCAGCGTGAAGAGGGCAATCGCCCCCTTCACATCTCCCCGGCCGAGGTACCGGTACGCGGTTGAGTTCATCTGCTGTTCCGAAAAGAGGAGCACTCCCGGATCCTGGCGGCGCTGCCCGTGGAAATATTCGGCCGCCTTCTCCACTCCATCACTGCGCAGGATCTCACCAAAACGGGGATCCATTCTCTTGAGCACGCGCCAGTACCGTTGCAGATTGACGCTGGGATCCGAACAGTAGCAGATCTCGTCGCCGTTCTCATCGGGCATGCAGTGGGGGTTCCTGAATATTCCTTTCAGCTCTACGTGTCTGAAGAGCGACCGCAGCGTGGAAGGGTGTTCCGCTATTGTGATAAACCTCCCCGGGAACGCACCCTTGCGGAGGCCTTCAAAATAGAACCAGCCGTCGCCGCACGTGGGCTCTGGCAAAGCGAACTTCCCGCCAAAGACGTGCACGGCGGAGGCTTCTCCCCAGTCATGCGCCGCAATGCCGATCGCTCCACCCGAGTCCGGCTCCTCCGCGTGGTAGATTGCCCCCACCTGCTGCGCCATTTCCTCCCAACCGAATCGATCGGCCATATGCTGGGGAAGATTCGAGATCTTCCGATCTTCCGTCTTCACGCCGGCGCTGACACCGACGGGCTTCAGATATTCGATGAGCATGTCCACGGGGAGCAACGGCACGAAGAACGGAAGCGACACCGCGGCCGCCAGCACGTACGCCGCCGGGACGGCAATCCTGGGCGCCAGCCGCGGGTGTTCCGGCGTTGTCCCCGTCCCCAGCCGCCGTTCAATCCAGACGGCGCCCGCGGCAACAAGCACGCCATAGATCGGCATCATGAAGTAGAACTGGCCCCCCAGCCAGAATATCGCCGCGCAGAGGACGAGGTAGGCAAACCCGAAGAACCTGTACTTCGACCACCCCCGGGAGAAGAGCAGCACGCACAGCCCGATCAGCCAGACCGGCAGGAGCGCAATATTGTTGGGCAGCACCTGGTTCCAGATGAAATCAAGAACCGGCGAGCTGTGTGTCGTCCGCTGCGCGTACGTTCCTGCGAAAGAGAAGAAATACCACCCGTGCGCCTTCTGCCAGAGCACGTAGGGGATAACGCTCGCGAAAGCGATCAACGCTGAGATCCAGATCCACGGACGGAAGAACCACCGGCGCTCCTGCACCAGCCAGAGCGACACGAAAATGGCCACCCCCAGGAAGAGGATGGTCAGTTTCGTCATCATGCCGATGCCAAGCAGCAGACCTGCAATCAGCCAGAGCTTCTGGTCGCCGCCGTTGATCATGCGGACAATATAATAGAGTACCCCGGCCCAGACGACAAAGCTGATGCCGTCGTACGTGTACAGGGAGCCGAATATCGCCAGTCCGGAGAGCATGAGGCACAGCCCGGTCAGGAACACGGCATACGTCCTGCCGCCGAATTCCTTTGCGATGAGGCCGGCAAATACTATCACGATCGACCCGCAGACCGACGCGGCGAGGTGCACCACCTTGAGCGAGTGGCCGAAAAGCATGAGGAAGAGCTTCAGGTAGAGGGGGGCCCCCGGCGGCATGTCCAGGTTGGCAAACGAGAAGCCGTCTGCAATCGCCACATAGTACATTTCATCCCGGTGGTAGCCGTATTCGGGGAGCACCAGGTGAAAGACGACGTTCGCAAGCGCGATGCAGAGAATCACCCACGCCTCGGCGGAGAGGCGCAGGCCTCGGAAGCGATTGATCATTCGGGATATGCGTCAGGATATTTCAGATATACGGCCGGCCGCGGGATTTGATTCACCGGGGCGGGAATCAGCCCCCGTCCAGACCAGATGCCTGCGCGAAGGCCCGCACACTAAAAGAACAGGAACCGGAGATACCGGGCGAAGAGCCAGATGACGAGGAGGAGGATCAGCCAGGAAATGAGACTGCTTTTACGCCGCGGTTTGGCTCTGCCTGGCATAGTACTGTTAGAAGAGTAGGATAGGATGTTCTTCAGCACAAATCACTGCCTGGGCAGCACTGCATGCAGTTCGGCCTCAATCACCTCGAGGGATTTGCCTTTTGTCTCCGGCAGTTTCCTCACGATGAACCAGAAGCCGAGAACGCAGATCATCCCGTAGAGCCAGAATGTACCGGAAGCGCGCAGCGACGCATTGAGCAGTGGAAACGTGTACGTCAGCACAAAACAGGCCGCCCACAGGGACAGCGTCGCTACCGACATCGCGGCCCCCCGGATCCTGTTTGGAAATATTTCCGAGAGGATCACCCAGGTGACGGGCGCCAGCGTCATGGCGTAACACCCGATTGCCATGACTACCAGGACGAGCAACGCGACTCCCTGCTGGTGAAAGAAGTACATCGCTCCGATGCAGGCATACAGAAGAGCGAGGCCGCCTGCGCCGGTCATCATGAGCGCCTTTCGGCCGAGTCTGTCCACTGTGAACATGCCCACAAACGTAAACACCAGATTGACGCTCCCGGTGATGACGATATTGAAGAGGGTGTCCGATACGCCGTAACCGGCGGCGGAAAATACCTCCTGTGCGTAGTTAAAAATGACATTGATCCCGCACCATTGCTGGAACACCGCAATGACGATCCCCATGATCAGGATCTTACGCACCCCCGGGGACGACACCGACTGCACGTGTTCCTCCGACGTGTCGGCGGCAAAGGTCGCTTCGATCGCAGCCAGTTCCGATGATGCGTGCTCTTCTCCCCCCACACGCACCAGGATCGCTTTCGCCTTCGCCCTGGACTCCGGCTTCCTCGCCAGCCACCGGGGGCTTTCCGGAATGAGCCACATGAGGGAGAAGAAGACGGCCGCAGGGACGGCACACGCCCAGAACATCATGCGCCACCCGACCTGACAGTTCCAGGAGGAGAGAAACTCCGGCGTTCCAACAGGCGCCGCAATCGGTTCAGCAATGCGCCAGTTGAGGAATTGTGCCAGCAGGATTCCAATGACAATGGTGAGCTGGTTGACGGAGACGTACTTCCCCCTGGCGCCGGCAGGCGATACCTCCGCGATGTACAGGGGGGACATGTTCGACGCTATCCCGATCGCCACGCCCCCCGCCATGCGCGCGAGGACGAACGCCGACAGCGAATGCGCCGCACCCGTGGCCAGTGATGTAAGGACGAACAGGCCGGCTGCGCCGATGAGCACAGGCTTCCTCCCGAAGCGGTCGCTCAGGCCGCCCGCGATCATAGCTCCGACCAGGCACCCGACGAGAGCGCAACTCATGGCCCAGCCCTGCTGCGCGGGCAGGCCGGCAATGCCGAAATATTGCTCGTAGAAGGGTTTTGCCCCGCCGATGACGACCCAGTCGTATCCAAAAAGAAGCCCCCCCATCGCACAGACCAGCGCGATGCGAAGGACATACCAGTTCTGCCGCCTGTTCATCATGTTCAGTTCCTGATGTGGAGACCCCCGAAGATACGCAGCATTTCCGCAAGATGGAACGGACAAATGTCTCTCATGCGAGGACGGGACCCCTGCCGCAGCGAGCGTCTTGCCGTCATCTCCGATTCTTTGTATCCTGAAGTACCGCTGCCGATGCTACGATAAACACCGAGAAGAGCACAATGTCCGCCCGGAAGGATTTACACCCGGAGATCACAACGCATCACGCCCGACCGCTCAGGAATTTATTGAGTCTGTACAAGGGACAGTACGTCAAACTCACACTCGCCGTTTTCCTCTATGCGATCAAGCATGCCGCCATCTGGGCTCTGCCCATTGTCATGGCCCGCATGATCACGATCATCAGCGATCCCCGCACCTACGCCGTCAGCGACCTCCTGGTGGTCAGCGCCATCTTCCTGGTCATTATTGTCCAGAATATCCCGACGCACACCCTCTTCGTGCGGGTCTTCAGCAGCGCCGTGAACACCATGCAATGGCATCTTCGGTCGTCGATCATCAGGCGGCTCCAGGAACTCTCGATTTCATTCCATGACCGGTATCAATCCGGGAGGCTGCAGACAAAGGTCCTGCGGGACGTCGAGACGCTGGAAATCCTCTCACGCAACCTCATGAATTCCGTCCTCCCGGCCGTACTCACCATTATCGTGGCGTTTTCGGTCACCATCGCACGGCAACCGCTCGTTGCGCTCTTCTACGTCGTTTCAGTCCCGATCTCCTCCAGCCTCGTCTTCGCCTTTTCCAGGAAAATGACGGCCCGGAACAAGGAATATCGTTCCGAGATAGAGTCTCTTTCCGCAAGCGTGGTCGAGATGATTCAGATGATCCCCATTACGCGGGCACACGGTGTCGAGGAGACGGAAGTCTCCCGAATGGATTCCCGCCTGGAGAAAGTCAAAGCAAAAGGGATTCGCCTTGAGGTCCTGGGCGCGCTTTTCGGCGCGACCTCCTGGACATCGTTTCAGACGATGATGCTTGTCTGCCTCCTCTTCGTGTCGATCCTGGCGTACAACAAGGTGATCAGCGTCGGAGAGGTCGTTCTGTTCCAGAGCTATTTCGTCATGATCGTCGGGGCCGTGAACATGGTGTTGAACTCCTATCCGGATCTCTCGCGCGGGTTCGAATCCATCCGGTCTATCGGCGAGATCCTCGAATCTCCCGACATCGAGCAGAACGAAGGGAAGCGCGGCGTCCTGTCTGTCAGGGGACACTTCCAGTTTGACAATGTCGGATATACGTACGACGGCGCACTACAACCGGCACTGAAGGAGATCGTGCTCGATATCCAGCCGGGGACATCCGTGGCGTTTGTGGGTGAATCCGGGTCGGGAAAGTCAACGTTGATGAATCTCGTAATCGGGTTTCGCAGGCCGACGACGGGGAAAATACTGCTTGACGGAACGGACATGCAGCAGCTGGATTTGCGGCAATACCGGCGGTTCCTGGCCGTCGTGCCTCAAACCACACTTCTGTTCGGCGGCTCCGTCCGGGAGAATATCATCTACGGGCTCCAGGGGGTCAGCGACCTGCGGATCTGGGAAACACTGGAAATCGCCAACGCGAAGGATTTCGTTTCACGGCTCCCCGAGGGACTCGACACCGCGCTGGGGGAACGGGGGGCGAAGCTCTCGGGCGGTCAGCGCCAGCGCATCGCCATTGCACGAGCCCTCATCAGGGATCCGAAGGTGATCGTCCTGGACGAAGCGACCTCCTCACTGGACGTCGCCACGGAGTCCCTCATCCAGGAAGCCATCCAGCGTCTCGTCAGGGGAAGGACGACGTTCATCGTCGCCCACAGGCTTTCCACCATCCGCAACGCGGACCGCATCGTCGTCCTGAAACAGGGCGCATGCGTGGAATCGGGGACGCACGAAGAGCTGATGAGTGCGAAGGGGGAGTTCTACAGGTTCAAGTTGCTGCAGCAATGAGACGATCACGCGTTACGTTCGTTCAGTGCGTTCATTGCCATTGAGCGCAAATGTAATTACCATTGTCGCCGGCAGGCAGTCACACTTCCCAGAAGGAACCACACATGCTCATTGTTGTCAAGAACGCCATCTGCATCCTCACTGCCGCCACCGGCGTCTTTTCAATCGTTCTGCCCAATTCCACCGTCGGCTTCACGGGTCTGCAACCCGTCGGCGGCAGGGGGATCAGCGAAATACGTGCCGTGCTTGGCGGGCTGTTTGTCGCGCTCGGCCTGGCACCCCTGTTCCTGAAGGGCGATACGTACACAATGCTCGGCTGGGCATACCTGGCAATAGCGGTGGTGCGGCTTGTTTCCATCTTCGCGGACGGCTCTTCCGTGCAGTCAAACTGGATCAGCCTGGCGGTTGAGGTAGTCTTCGGCATTGTTCTTCTGCTCTGACGGGGATTTCCCGGGACGTTTGCTCCGGCGCCGGCATCATACAGCATATCCATGCAACGCGAACCGCTTCACGTTCAGTTCGTACGCATCGCGAAGCAGCACCCGCACAAAGCCGCCTTTGTCGACCGCGGCCTTCAGCGTCGATACACCTACCGTCGCGCGCTCGCAGCCTCTCTGGTTCTTGCTGACACCCTGAAAGGGATCGATGACTCTCTGGTCGGCGTCATGCTTCCCACGTCCGCCGGAGCGGCAATCGTTGTACTTGCCTTGCTGATGAGCGGAAAGATCCCCGTTCTACTGAATTACTCCACGGGAGTGACCCGCAACGTGGAATATGCCCGGCAGAAGTGCGGGTTCGCCGCCGTTATCACGGCGCAGGGCTTTCTCGCGAAACTCGACGCACCGGAGCTTGATGGGTTTGTCTACATCGAACACCTGCTCAGGGGCATGTCGGTAATCGACAAAGGCAGAGCGGCCTTGCGCGCCGGCCTTTCAGCCGAGCGCATCCTTTCGCGGTATCCCGAGGCCGACATCGATGCAACCGCGGCAATTCTCTTCACCACAGGCACCGAGGGAGAACCGAAAGCCGTTCCGCTCACACACCGCAACATCATCGCAAACCTTGAGGCGTTGTCGCAGATATATCCTTTCCGGCGCGATGACGTCATGCTTGCAACTCTCCCCTTTTTCCACGTCTTCGGCCTGGCCATCAATTTGTGGCTCCCGCTTCGCTTCGGGATGACGATCGTGACGTATGTCAATCCAACGGATTACAAAACCATCTGCACGATCATCCGCGAGGACGGGCCAACGTATCTCGTCGGCACCCCATCGTTTCTCCAGGGATACCTGCACCATTCGCAACCCGGCGACTTCAAATCACTGCAGTTGATTGTCACAGGTGCGGACAAGTGCCCGGAGGTGCTCAGAGGGGCCTACCTGGCAAAACACGGAGTGACGGTCTATGAAGGCTATGGGACGACTGAAACAAGTCCGATCATTTCCGTAAATACGCCGGATCGTTACCGGCATGGGAGCGCAGGGTGGGTGCTGCCGAACCTGGCGCTTCGCATTGTGCAACGTAATGCGGACAGGGAATGTGCAATCGGTGAGACCGGCAGAATACTGGTCAGGGGCGAGAGTGTCTTCGGAGGATACCTCAACGATCGTGAATCGACCGGCCGGAGTCTCCGCGGGGGATGGTTTGACACCGGCGACATGGGATACATCGACGCCGACGGGTTCCTCTGGCATGTCGGCAGGCTGCAGAGGTGTGTGAAGGTCGGCGGCGAGATGGTGTCTCTCATTCACGTCGAGGAGGTACTGAACAACCTCCTGCCGATGGGTGCTTCGTGTTGTGTCGTCGGTTCTCCGGATGCAACAAAGGGAACGAGAATCGTCGCGGCCGTCACCCGGCCGATCGATGAACGCCGGATGTACCGCGAAATGGCGCGTCACCTGCCGACGATTGCCCTGCCCAAGCGCTTTGTAGTTCTGGAAGATCTCCCGAGAATGGCAAGCGGGAAGATGGATGTTCAACGTATCACAGAACGTGTGCGGGAACTCATGAAGACGCACTGATTCCTCTCTCTGGTTCACAACGGCAGGAGGTCGTGTACCATGTCCGAATTCATCCGCCGCTATACCGGGCTGATTCTTGTGCTGTTCGTGGTGCTGCTCGGCCTCACAGGGAACCTCTTCTCGGGCAATCTCCCTGTGATCGCCGGACAGGTGCTGGGGATCGCTCTCGTGGTCTCCGCACGAATCGCTTTCGCCCGTCAGCCGTTCAACATCTCCTCGACCCCGGCCGCAGGGCCCCTGGTTCGCAGAGGTCCCTACCGTATCATACGCCACCCGATGTACGCGGGAGCGATGCTGTTCCTCCTGGCGACCATCCTCGGCCATCCCTCCGCGCTGACCGCGGCGATCGGCGTTCTCGTCCTGATCATGCTTCCCTGGCGCGTACATCTCGAAGAAGAGCTTCTGCGAGCGGCATATCCTGACTATGCCGACTATGTCTCGACGACGTACAGGATGATCCCCTTCATATACTGATCGAGCCGTCCCCCTCGTACGGAGTTCCGGGAAGCCCGACGCATTTCCCCGCCCCGGACGACGAAAACTGGCCGTCCGGGCGGTTAACGGGAACATTTCCGACCCGTTGTGTGTTGGACTGTTCTCAAGGAAAAATGGAGGGGAGAGCGGGGCATGGATCAGGCTGCCAGCGACAGAAGGTTTACGCGTTACCAGGCGCTCATTATAGCGTTCCTCTCGTTCATTCAGTTCACGGTCATCCTGGACTTCATGGTGATCGCCCCCCTGGGGGCGATGCTCATGGACATCCTCCACATGACGCCGGCGCAGTTTGGCTGGGCCGTCTCGGCGTACGCCTTCAGCGCGGGCATCTCCGGTCTGATCGCGGCGGGATTTGCTGACCGCTACGACAGGAAGCACTTCCTCCTTTTCTTCTACGCCGGATTTGTCATCGGCTCAGTCCTGTGCGGAATCGCGACGGACTATCTGTTCCTCCTTGTTGCGCGGGTCGTGACCGGCCTCTTCGGCGGCGTCATGGCCTCCGTCTCGCTCGCAATCGTCACAGACCTGTTCCCTTTCGAGCAGCGGAGCAGGGTGATGGGCTTCGTGCAAATGTCGTTTGCCGTGAGCCAGATCGCCGGGATCCCCCTGGGGATCTACCTTGCCAACACACTCGGCTGGCATGCGCCGTTCTTGTTGATCGCCGGGATCAGTACCTGCGTCGGCATCGCCATCGTGCGCTGGATGAAACCGGTGGATATACACCTGACCGCCGGGCAGCGGCATGCGCCGTTCGATCACCTGAGAAAGACACTCGCCGATGTGCAGTACCGGAAAGCGTTCGTTACAACGGGACTGCTGACGGTCGGCGGGTTTCTCATGATGCCCTTCTCCAGCACGTTCATGGTGAACAACACGGCCGTGTCGCTCGCCGAGCTTCCCCTCGTGTTCATGTTCACCGGCATTGCGTCGATGGTCATCCTGCCGGTCGTCGGGAAATTGAGCGACGGCCTGGGCAAGTTCAGGATATTCATGATCGGGACGGCCATTGCCAGCGTCATGGTGGTGGTGTTCACACACCTCTCCATTACTCCTCTCTGGGAGATCGTTGCAATCAACGTCGTCCTGTTCGCCGGGATTCTCTCCCGCATGGTCCCTGCCACCGCATTGATGACCGCCGTGCCGGACGTCGGCGACAGGGGCGCGTTCATGAGCGTGAACGCTTCGCTCCAGCAGATCTCCGGCGGGGTAGCATCAATCCTCGCGGGGGCGATCGTCGTGCAGCACAGCAGCAGCGGACCGCTGGAGCACTACGACATTCTCGGGTACCTCTGCGTCGGATTGATGTTTCTCTGCATCGGCCTGCTCTACAATATTCACAAGCACGTCGAACGGAAATTGAGCAGCCGCGCGGAGATGTCAGGAACTGCGAAATGGGAGGGGATGTCGTTTGAGAATTGAACGGGCGAGGATCTGTTCTCCCCTCACGCGTGCCCGTCCGGCCGTGATGCCGGACGGGCTGCGTGGACCGACCTGGAACAACCGACACTCACTTGATCATGAGCATCTTCTTGACCTGCGAAAAACCACCCGCTGTGATCCGGTACAGATACATTCCGGACGCGAGATTGGATCCGTCGAACTTCGCGGCATACACACCCGGACCTTTCACCTCGTTGACGAGCACTGCAACCTCTCGCCCCAGGATATCATACACCACAAGCCGGACCGGTACCCGTTCCCCGATTCTGAATTCGATATTTGTCGATGGATTGAACGGATTGGGATAGGCCTGTTCGAGGCTGAACGTGCGGGGAAGTGCGGCTGAGGGGTTCCCGGAAACTCCCGTCGTCAGCGCGGCGAAATCGCTCACCGGGGTCCAGCCCCTGTTGTTGTTCTTGTGCACTTCATTGGTGATCGCACTGTCGGGATCGATCAGTGCATAGATGCGGGTCGTTCGTGCAGTTCCGGCAGGAACAGTCCACGGGATCGACACGGTAGCATTGCCGCGTGCCTTGACGCCTGAAGCGATGCTCGCTTCGCCGATCTTCGTCCCTCCTGCCGATGGATCGCCTTTGAAGAACCGCACCTTCACAGGCGTTGCAGCGTCGCTGAGGGCGTAGTTGCGGACCTTTGCCGTGATTGTCACAGTGTCACCCGGCTGGGGATCGGCAAGCGAGAGGTAAATGTCTTCTGTCCGATAACGGTATTCCGGATCGTTGTTCGGCAGTGGAAGTCCTCTTTCCGGATCGTTGATCCACGGCAGGCTGAATGTCAGATCAGTTTTGCTTCCGTACTTGGCTGTCCAGAAGGACCCCACCAGGTCAGTCGGCTGGACGATGTAATCGATCACGAGGGCTCCGCTGGCGGACCAGTAGAATGTCGGCCGGACGCGGTAGAGCGCCGATGCGCTGAATGCGCTGGCGAGGGAACCGGTGTTTGCCGTGATCATCAATTGCGTGCTTACCTGATTGGTCTGCGTGGAGAGGTTCGATTGAGAGTAGTCTCCCTGGACCGACGCCTCAATCCCGAATCCCGACACCTTCGCCCCGACCTCCACGCCGAGGTTCTCCGATTTGCTCCAGCCGCTGTCTACGAACGTAGTGTAGCTGATTTGCTGGAAGCCGGAACCCGAGCCGCTGACTGTCAGCGCCTGCACTGGCTGATAGAGGAAACCCTGGACTGCGCCCGGCGTTGTGGACGGGTAAGAAAGAACATTGCCGACCTCGTGATCGGGCCGGAAGGCACTCCCGACGAAATTCCTGATCGCGTCCTTGCTGCTGTTCCACTGGGGCTCCACCGTCCCGGGGATGAGCACCATCACCCACCCTTTGGGAGTGGCATTGGTGCTGTCGTACACGGGGTATTCGTAAATATCATACGCCACGACGTTGGCAAGGAGATAGTCGTCGCGGTCGGCGGTCTGCCCGATCGTAATTGAGAACGACCGGGAGGAGCCGCGCGTTTTGCCGAACCCCTGTCCGTACTTTGCCGTCACGGACGCTTCGACACCAATCGGACCGAATTCGCCTCCTGCACCGAGCGTAGCGCTTACCCCCCAGTCGCTGTGCACTTCCGTCGTGAGGCTTGCCGTAGATGTCTGCGTGTTGACGTATTGCGAGGAAAAGCCGCAGCTCTGCGAGGGAAAACAACTGGTGAGATCATAGACGATCGAGTCGCCGGCAAACTTGTCAAAGTGTATCGGCGGGGCATTCAGAATCACCATGGGCTGCTGGACGCCGGTCTTCTGGTAATGAATCGCGGTCCCGATACGCACATCCTTGCCCGAAAAATCTCCGACGGCAAGCGCAAAATGCCGCGCAATGCCCAGGTTGGACCCGTCCGGCGCGGTCTCTTCGTTCGACAGCGTCATGTACGGCGTCGAACTGATATTTGAGAAGGCGGTGTCGCTTGTCGTCGTGTTGCTGTATACTTTGATCTGGAACGACTGGTTTTGACCGTCAATGTTCTCGTACAGGTTCTTGCCGAAGATAATCTCCGCTTTGTGGTCGCGATTCAGATCGCCGACGGCGACGAAAGCGTCAGAATAGTTCGTGACTGACCCCTGGCTGGACCAGGGGCCGGTATCGATTGTCCGCCGGAGCGCCGGCTGGAGCGTATCGTTCGACGCGAAAATGAGCAGTTTCGTGCTCCACCCCACGGCAATATCGTCGCGTCCATCGCCGTTGACATCGCCAGCGGCTATGCAGAGCGGGTCCAGGGCATTCGCGTCGCTGTTCTGGACCGTGGCACTCCGCCCGGTGTTGGACACTATGGCCCCGGTTGAATCGGTTTGAATCAGGTACAGGGAGATCGCGTTTGATCCGTTCGGAGGAAATGTACCGACACACAGCGCGATCTTGTCGGCAGGGCTTGCGCCGTCAAAATCTCCCGAGGCAAGTGCGATGTTGAGCGGACCGCCGGGAAGCGATGCGGAGATAGTCTTCGAGGTCTGCGGGACGATGGCACCACCGGCGGTCACGCCGAATATTGCCACCTTCAGAGCTCCTGTCGATCCGTCCACGTAACCGACCGAAATTTCGTCATACCCGTCAGCGTTATAGTCACCGACGGCCAGATCCCAGGAGTCGCGCCCGGCGGTTCCGACGGGGATCTTCGCCACTTTTATCGAGCTCTGCTGTTGAGGGACAAGGCTGGACCCGTTGAACGAAAAGACGACAAGTGTGATGGCGGAATCCGCGCCGTGGTATCCGAGCACAAACTCGTCTGCATGGGAACCGAAGAAGTTGCCGGCGGCGAGATGGATCGAGCTGTTGATTGATTTGCTTGTTGGCATGAGCGGACCCCGCATGGTCACGCGATTGGTGGTTGACCATGACAGGGTGCTGTGAACGACGTTGGGCACGATGATCTGTATCGAATCGTTCTGTGTCGCCCATGCGGCGACGATGTTGTCATAGCTCCCGTTCAGGAAATTCCCCGTTGCGATCGCCAGCTTTTCATTATTGCCCATGCGGGAATCGGTCTGCTTCGTCTTCGGGGTGAGCGACGGTCCAAGGAGGTTGGGGTCGTAGATTTTCAGATCAGCATACTGCTGACCCGATCCGTTGTCCTGGCTCCAGACCATGACCAGCTGATCTGCCGTCAGTATCTTTCCCATCTTCCGGAGTGGATCAGCCGCCGGCTGGCAATCGGCTGCACTCGGAAGAATAGCGGACAATGCCCCAAGAAAGCAGATGATCGTTGTACGCAAAGTCATGCAATCTCCTGTGATGTATGAAAAACATGTTATCGAACGAGCGGGGGGGAACCGATCCCGCACTGCGACCATGCCCGGCGGATCGGCGTGAGGACGCACACCTGCACGCCGCTCGCACTGCGGATCATGCAATGAAATGGTATTGGAGAATTACGGAGGGGAATGAGCTGTTTCTACTGCGAAACACCGGCGACGGCTGTTGACCGAAGAGGAACGATTGGTCGAGCATGGTATCCCGCGGCACATAATATCTCCTGGAAGCTGCGTTGGCCTTCCCAATGGGGGGATGGCGTTTGCTCGGCAATCGGAACTGCAAAGAACAGAGACTGTGAACCTGACCTAGATAGCCAGAAAGAGAACCAGTGTCAAGTCAAATCGGTCAATTGCGCGCCCGGTGTTCAGTCTGGGCGAAGCCGGCCCGGGGAGGCACAATTCCAGGGATGTCGCGCAGATCTGATCGTTTGTTCGGGCAATGGCCCGCCGTGTGCACGGTGACTGAAAGAGATACTCCGGGGCCTCATCACTTCTTCCGGGTACCCTCCGGGGGGAGGTCTCTCACCCTTACCTCCAGCCGCGTCCGGTCGAGACCGCGGGGCAGGCCCTGCGGGAAGCGGGCGAACTTCCCAAGCTCGGACCACGAATCCTCCGGGTACAACAGATCGCCCCTGTCGTCGGCACTATAGATAGCGGCTGCGCCAATTGAACCGCCGATGAGCCAGACGGGAAGCGACAATATCAGCGCCCAGCCGTGTGACAGCGTGGAGAGTGTTCCAAACACCATCCACGCGTCTGCCGTCCCCGGCCTGATTGGCGGCTCGGTGACAAAGAGCTTGGCCGTAGCGACGGAGTCCTTCCGGATTCCCTTCAATTCCGTGCCCGAGAAGAAAAAGACCGAGTCCGATTCGACCGCAATGAGCTCCCCCTCGAATTTCGGCGCCTTCTTCTCGGAAGTTTTCTGGTACACGACAAGCCACGCTCCGGTTGTCAGGTCTGCCGCTTGCTTCGCTTCAGGCAGCCGGCGCGGCAGATCGACCGTGTAGCAGCCCGGAAGGAAAAGCAACAGTGCGGCAAGCGCAACGTACTTCATTTCAGGGGGTCCTTTCGATGCGGCTGCTCCAGAACGTTTTTTCCATCGTCGGCTCGGCGCGCTTGAATCCAGGGGCCATGGTACGGAGGAACTTCTCGGGGTCCGACAACATCTGTGCGACCATGGCGGGATTCTCTTCGGCAAGCCACTCATTCCGAATCCATTCGAGGTAGTAGCCGCGGCTCTCCATGAAAAGCTCGTACCGCCCCGGATCTTCGGGAAGGCGGTAGTTGAGCGTATAGGCGTCGCCGGGGAGCAACACCAGCGGGCGCTTTTCCAATTCCCATGAAGAATCGCGCATCGGCTCAGAAGTACCCAGTGGGACAATACTCATCGGATCGAGACGGACCGGCACGGCGCGGGGTCCCAGCCGGGCGAGTCCGACATGGTCGATTCTCCAGAACCCCTTTGTCATCCGAAGCCGGAGGCGCAGTACGCCGTCGCGGGAGTGATCGCCGGATAGCGGAACCAGCGACACCTGCTCGGCAATTGGTCCCGTTTCTCCCGCACTACCCTCCACACTCCATCCCGCAGTGCCCTGCGCGGCGAGCACATCGATCTGCCCGAGAAGCCGTCCGCATCCTCCCGCCATCTCGCATGCCTTTTCACCCTTCCGGTCGAGCTCCGCGAGCCAGTGCCCGGCGCTCCGACCCATGTACGCGAGCCCCTGGTAGAGCAGGTATGTCGTCATCAACGTCTGCCGGCACGCGATCACAACCCCGAGCCGCCCCGGCGGGGCGTCCTGAAACTCGATGTCCACTTCTTCACGGGCGGCAAGATCCATGGAATCCGCCGCCGAAAAATACTCCCGCCCGTCGAATGTGCGAAGCACCTGGCTGACGTCCCCCGTGGCAGCACGTGCCGCCAGCGGGAGGTTGAGCAGCTCCGCCTCGAAGAAGACCCCGTCGGAAGTGCTGAGCACCCTCCGCCCCGGGGGGCGCGGCACCGCCAGAATATGCGCCGCCCGGATGACCTGCGTTTCAAGGGCCTCGTTTTTCACCAGCACCTGGAATTCCCTTCCCCGCGGTACCGCCGTGAAGAGCTGGTCCACGTCGGTCCGCTCAAGGGCAGGCGCAATGCTGGAAGAGAATCCCTCCGCCTGGAGGGACATCGCGTGACCATCCCACGCGTAAAATGTGGGACAGCTTCCGAAGCACGCCTTGGGATTCGAGAGACAGTAGATTGACAGGACGGCGGACGCGCCTGAGAGGAGAATGAGTCCGCCTGCGGCGCCCGCACGGGAGCTGACCACATTGGATTCGAACAGGGCGATGCTGTCGTACGAGAGGGTGAAGAGACCGCTCCCGATGCTGTCCCTGTTGATATTGTAGAAGCTCCCTTTTCCGCTTACCGCCCTTGCTGAGTCATGGAATTCCCACGAGGAAAAGACGCAGACCTGACCGTCCTTCATGTGGGCCTTCAATGACGCGCTCGGTCCCCACCGGATCAGGGACTGAGCGGCGGAGACGTCTGCGATCCTTCGCTCGACGTAAGACCGGGTGCAACCAGAGACGGCAACGCCGGCAATGACAAGCGAAACGAGAGTGGCTTTCATGAATGGATGCGATTCCAGAAAAAGGAACAACCTGTAACGCCGACTCGCCCCCTGGTGCCCTTCAAAGACATTAAAAGCCTCCCCATCACTCGACAAGGAGGCTTTGAATGAACACAGACAAAGGTAGTCTTCACTTCACAGACTAGCAAGCGCGACCGTTTACGGTATCCGCATGTACGTTCCGGGCGTCAAATTTCTGACAGTATTGCGGTTTTGGTTACTTTCTTGTCGGCTCAAAGTAGAGGGTTATTGCGCCGCACCTAAGAAGCTTCTTCTTAGGAGCTTGAGATCAATTCTCAAAGTTTCAACTGAGCTGCGCACACAGGTGGGGGACAGACCAACATCGATGGAACAAACCGGCTACGATTTCAGTGCCTCACTGACAAGCGCCTCATATTCAGGATCGTTGTGCAGAGACTCCAGGTCCGGATCACTTTTCACCCATTCAGTCACATTCTTGTATCCTCCCAGAATGGCATTTCGCAGGCATTTCAGCGCCTCTTCCTTGTCTCCCATGACAGCGTAGGTGCAGGCACAGTTGTATTGAGCGAGTCCGTCCGTGGGGTCCAGTTCAAGCACCTTCTTCAGGGTTGCGTATGCCTTGGCGCGATCACCGAAATCGGCATAGGGGCCGGCCATCCGGCTCAATGTTATGGCATCATCAGGGTTAATCTTCAGTTTCAATTCGCCGACTTCAAGCAGTTTCCTCTTCGCCTGGAGCGCAGAAGCCTGGTCCCCCTGTCTCAAATGCGTCATGTACTTGTGCATCCATGGCTCCTCGCTGTACGGTTTCAGTCTGATGCACTGGTCATAGTACCTGTGTGCCTCCGTATACTCCCCGGCAATATCTGACGAGATGCCGAGCCAGCGATATGCGTCGTAGTATTCGGAATTCTGCTGGATGACCTTTTCCCAGATTTGTCTGGCTTCGCGGAATCGTTTTTGCTGAAAGAACACTGTTCCGATGCTGAACTGGGCTTCGATCGAGTTCGGATCCAGCGCAAGGGCCTTTTCACTCACCTCAATTGTTTTTCCCAACCACTTCTGGTCACCGTCATACCAGGTGTACATGTACGAGTATGCCTCTCCCAGTGCTGCATACGCCGAGGCGAATCGGTGATCCAGAGAAATCGCGTTTTCAAACATCCTGATCGCCGCTTCGTTATTCCTTTTTCCCCGAAGATACAGGAGCTCTCTGCCCCTCATGTAGAGGTCGTATGCCCGAAGGTCCTCGGTCGGTCTTCTGGCCAGAGACTGCTCTTCGGATTCCGTAAGCGAAATCTTCAGGGCTTCTGCTATCTTCCGGGACACCTCCGTCTGGATGTCAAAAATATCTTCTGTCAGGCGGTCAAAGCGGTCTGCCCAGACATGAAATCCCGTTTTGACGGCAACAAGCTGAGCCGTGATCCGCATCTTGGTGCCGGACTTGCGTACGCTTCCATCCAGGATGTAATTCACCCGAAGCGTTTCACCAACCTGCCGCGTGTTGACCTCCTTGTTGCGGAACGGCAGCACGTCAGTGCGGGGAATTACTTTCAGCTCCCTGATTTTCGAGAGGTCTGTGATGATGTCCTCGGTCATGCCCGCGCAGAAGTAGTCACTTTCCTTCTCCGAGCTCATGTTCTCAAAATACAGCACTGCGATAGAATTGTCACGCGACCGCGGAGAATCAGCGGGGGCCTGTTTCAACCGGTCAATGACTTCCTGTGGCGACCTGGGACGCAATGATCTGTCTTTTTGCAGGAGCGATGTGACAAGAACCTGCAGGTGCTCCGGCACATCCGGCCGGCGGGAAGAGACGGACGGGGGCTCGACATTGAGGATCTCGTACATTACCGCAGCCTCATGGTCACCGGAGAACGGAAGTTGACCTGTGAGCATTTCATACAGAACGACTCCGAGCGACCAAAGGTCGGAATAGGTGCCGACGTCTTCGCCCTTGATCTGCTCGGGCGACGTATAGCCGATTGTCCCTGCGGTGGTCCTCGATCGGGCCAACTGTTCGCCGGCGAGAAGTTTGGCGAGCCCGAAATCCATGATCTTGACCCGGCGATCCCGGGTCACCATGATATTCTCCGACTTGATATCGCGATGAACGATCCCCTTTGCGTGAGCAGCCAGTAGACCTTCCGCCGCCTGCGATCCTATGTGTACAATCTCCTCGACGGAGAGTTGTTTTCCTTTAACAAGAGATTTTGCGGTTTCCCCTTCTACAAATTCCATTACGATGAACTGCTCATCGTTCTCTTCCTTGATGTCGAATATGGTGCAAACGTTGGGATGATTCAGGGCGGATGCGGCCTTTGCTTCCTGCAAAAAGCGGGCCTTCTCGGCATCGTCAGGGTTCAGGTGACGTGAGAGGAACTTCAAGGCAACTATACGGTCAAGCTTGGTGTCCTGGGCCCGATACACCACGCCCATGCCACCTTCGCCGAGCTTCTCGAGGATCTTATAATGAGAAATGATTGAGGGGACCACGGGAGCCTTTCTCATGGTGTGAGAGGCGGTCAGCCAACCGGCAGAACACCCCTCTGGAGACCTCCGTGGTAGGGCTGCGGATAAGAGATGTAATGCAAGGAACGTGGCCAGCGGCTGCCGCCGCGAATAGAAACAAACCGCAATCGATGTACCCCCCAGCCAGATTCGCCCATTTGCGGGCACTATTGCAGCACGCTTGCAGGCCGTGCCGCTACCCGTTCGCCTGGACAAATCGGCTGGATGATGTGAGGATGATAGCAGAACCATGCGACGAAGTCAAGAGGGTTGTCAACTGCTCGTTCGGCGAATTGTCCTGTCAACCGTCTGTGCCCGGCGGTTGTTTCTCTTTGTGCAGTTTGGTACAATCCTGCACAGGCTTTGCGGGCCGGGGAGGCTCGTGATGATGATCGTGCAGACTGAGGCCCTCGGATCGCCATGCGTGATGAGGGCCTCGTTGCTTACGCAGGCCCCGGGACGGCGCTAACCGCCGCAGCCCGAGACGTTCATTATCGGAAGGAGTCCATATGAAACAGATTCTCTTCAGTCTGCTGGCCCTGACGTGCGCGACCGTAGTTTCGGCGCAGGATAATCCCCTGATGAAATGCGCCGTGAACGATTGGGCGAAGTATCTTGTCACGACGAAGAATGAGACCGTGCCGCTGATGAGCACGAAAGACCGGCCGGTCTGGCTGGCCGTCAGGAATGCGGACAAGGACTTCGTGTATCTTGACAATTATTCGATGTGGGGCAACAGCCGCCACGCCGCCGGCGGAAGCCCGCACCATCCCAGCCACGAACGGTTCGAGCCTGTGCCGGACATCGCCATCTCGACCCCTGTGGAAATCGTCTCCACGTTGAAGGAAACACTGACGATCAACGGCGTTAAGTACGAATGCACGAAGATCGTCCGGAAGATCGATCAGCCGCTCGATGACAAGAAGCTTGTCGCAGCCTGGAAAGGCACCTCGACACTGTGGATCTGCGATAAGCTTCCGCTCGGACTTGCCAGGATGGAGAATGTCTGTGAGACGAGGTCGTCGAAGTCCGACAAAGGTCAGAAGATCACGGAGACCTGGGTCATTGCGGAATTCGGATTCAAGAACTGGAAGTAGTACGGTGAGGCAGACGCTCGAAAAGTAATGGTGGCAATTTGCACCTCCGAGGAGATGTCATGTAACAAGAGGAAGTGCCATCCATTGTGTGTATGGTACACCGAAATACTGGGCCCCCCTATAGATATTCCTGACTACCAGTTGGGGGGGGGAGAGACTGTCAATCGCCTTAGCGGATCGACAGTCCTTTTCCCGATGGTAGTGACATTGTGGCCGTGATAAACTGGTACAGCGTGTCGGCTACTACTCTGTGCCCTTTGGGGGTCCAGTGGCCATCGTTGGGAAAGTACAGGTCGCCTGTCGATTTTCTCCGGAAGGTGTCGGTCATGTCAACAAACGGAATTCCTTTCCGCTGGGCGAACGATTTGAGCGATCGGAATATCACAGAATTGTAGGTCCGCGCCTCGAGCCCCCAATATTTCCTTCCTTCCGCCCACTCAAGACTGTTCACCTGATGGCCTGTGGGATGCACGGAAAGGAGGAAGGCTATACGGTTTGCCCTGCACAGACTATCGGTCAAGGCGATGTACGATTGCGACCTTTCAAAAAGCGGCTCCCACCTGTTACCCGTTGAATCGACCGTGTGGAGATAGCGGTTGACCCGGAAATCGTTTGCATCAAGTGCCCCGCCTGCCACCGTGCCGGAGAGATAGGTTTTCAACGTAAGATACACATACGAATACTCGGTGAGGAGCGTCTTGAGCCTTCCTTCGGGTAGGATGCCCGCCCTGCCAAAGCTCGGAGTAGAAGGACTGACTCGGACAGGCGTTCCGGTAGAATCAAACGTTGCCGACTCGGAGTAGATCGCATCTTCCTGGACGTCCGTCATGTCATAGCACATCACGACGAGATCAGGGTGCAACCGGAGGCCGACTTCCTTCAGGTACAGGAATTCCAGCAACGGGGAATAGCCGGCGATACCCCCATTAAACACGCGCGTCCTGACTCCGGCGTGTGATTCCTGGTTAAACTTCCGTTCCAGGATTTTAACGAAGCAACTCTCTGCCGGGACCCCATATCCTTCGGTATACGAGTCTCCAAGAACGAGGATTCGTGTCTCTGGTCCGGACGGCTCGGCATACTCGTAGTCACGCATGCCGAGAGAGTTCGTCTTCACCTCCTCCCTGAAGTCTGGCCCCCGGAGCGTGTACTTCGCGGAGGGTCTCAGCCGGTGGTGAAGAACCGGATCAGAAACACGCACGTTCCGGTACGAAATCGCCTCGGGCGTGAATAGCCGTAACGCAATCTCCGCCGCCAGCAGGCAGAAAAGGCAGGAGCCGCCAAGAAGGGATCCATTTACAAGCCACCGTGGAATTCTGCTAGACAATCGTCACCTCCTGAGTTTGGCCGGATACATCTCCTCGTCTGCGCACATCCCGGTCAGCCTGGAAGGTATCTCGCGCTCCCGGGTTCGAACCTGAGCACCACAGTGCGGACATACCATTGAACTGTGATTTGTGTTTGTCATCTGATCCCCCGATGAGCAGGGCGCTGATTCTAACCGTCCGATGATGACACTGTTCTTCTCCCGGACAGTTGGTGTCACGAGCTTCAATTGCTTGCACTTCTAATGCATCTTGTCAGCAAATGCAAGGCTCAACATGACACTCATGCAAACCACACCTGCAAACAGTGCGAGAAGAGTCCACTTGTTTGTTTGAGAAGCCTTGCCTGATCTCAAGAGAACGTACCCGATGATCATGTTCCCCAGCCCCCACAAAACATTCACAAAAGGAGAGGACAATCCTTTGCCTGGCGGATTGGCAAACGGAGAGGGGAAACTTTCACCGGATATGCCATGCACGAAATGTGGAACGGCATTGGCCAGAAAGAGACCAGCAAAGATGCAGGCAAGATAGTGATACCATTTCATGATGCACCCCCTCAGAAGTGGTTGTTCATTACAACTGTGGCGAACCCGCGGCTCCTGCAGCCTCGCAATTCGCCGTGAGACCTGGTCGAGATCTGCTGTCGCCCGCTGGCACTCAGGAGTCGGCAGGCCGTTCTGGCCAATCAATATCGGGACGGCGAGGCTCCGGTTGATCTTTGCCAAGCCGCGCAGCAGATATGTCAGCGTAAATGAAATTCTCCGGTGGCACGGGGTTTCCGTGGAGCCGTCTCAACACGGAAAGCTGACCAATGTGTGTCATGACGTCCGACAGGGGACCTTGAAGCAGTTGAAGCTCATTGATGCCCTGCAAAGAAGAGTTCGAATCGAGGAGCTTTGACAAATCGTCGAGGATTTGATGAAACCGACTTATCTCAGCCTGAATATTGGGAAGCGGCTCAGCTCTATAGGCTCCACCAATGAAAAAAGTGCGAGCATAGCCCAATACGCTCGTCATGTGACGAAGGATGGCTTCCGGTGTGCGTACCTGATTTCCAGGCGAGAACTCCCAATAGTCCGCGGGAGCCCCACGAATTGCCTTTTGCGCATGATATGCAATTGAAGCGAGATAATGCCTCAACACCTGACGTTCGGGAGCCTTTACCATGGATTATCCTTAAGCGACAAAAAAGCGGCACACACCTTCCATACGGCCAAGACAGGGAACATGTCCATCTGCCCCGGTGTTAACTCCATTCCAGGGGAATAATGTTCCAAGCGTGCGGGCAAAGCACTTCGGGCGTGTTTCACCTGGTGATCTCAGTGATCGAATTTCCCTCGAGTGTGATTGTCCGGGTTTTTCCCGTCGATTCAAAGAATGTCCGGACGATGCGTTGCCGTGTATGATTCAGGACGAGCATTCTGCCGCCAATGACCGCCGTATAGACACGGTCGAACTTTCCGTCCGGTATGAGTATCCCGTGCTTCGTCAGGAATGCCGTGGCCGGATCGAGGAGTAACAGTTGGTACTCTTCTGATACACCCGGTCCGGGTTTTTCGTCTGGAGAGAATTGACCGGCCGGCTGCACGCTGTGGAGCTGTGCGAGTTGGGCCGCAACAAAGAGCGTAGCCCCCTTCCCCACCTTTTTCTCGCCCCCCTTTGGGTCAAAGAGCGCGGGGAAAAAGTCCCGGCCATCCTCGATCGCGCAGAGTGAGTCGGTACCCGCCCCGACCAGCAGCCCGCCGTCATTGACCCACGCAACAATCTTCTCGAGCGACCCTTTCCTGCAGAAATGCGTGTTCAGCACAAACATCCACCTGACGTTGTTCAGGATCCCGTCCTCGATCAGCCGGTCGTCGGCCAGGACAATGTCGCTGTAGTCCCGCACCATGGAGGCAGTCGGAGAGAAATCCCGGAAGAATTCCGCACGGCCCAGGACCAGGTCCATGTCGGGGTAGAGCAGAGCGCCGTCCCGTTCTGGAGCCCCCTTCCGAATGAGCGAGAGGTACTTCAGAAAGAGATCCATCTTGGCTTTCGTATCGTAGATATTCCCTGCATACGTCATGAATTCATCGACGCCTGATGCGGAAGCGTTGTAGATCCGCGAGACCACTCCCAGATCAAGGATCCCCCCGGCGGGCTCGAACCCAAATTGGCTCCCGTACAGATGTGAGGCACTCGTGACCCAGTCGGTAAGGGCAAAGTTCTGCCCATACTCCGTGGCTTCGTTTGTGATACGTACCCCGCCGTGAACGGCGGCTGCCACCCGGCACTGGTCGGCAAATTGCGATCCGTGGGCCGCCTCCGCCCAGCCCCCGGTGCAGAGATACACAGGGATGTCCGGAAAATACTGCCGTCCCAGACGCATCCACGCTTCGGCATAGCGTGTCATCGAAGAGCGATACCAGTCGATGAAGTCGACCCATCGTCTCTCATCCTGAAGGCTGTGCAGAGCAAACACCCCCCTGTAGGTGAGCTCGTCCACGCGAAACCCCTCGACCGGGTCCACACTGAGGGGCGGCATCGTCACCACAGCAAACGATTTGAACGAGGTTCCCCAGGATGCGTTCAGGGAGGCGATATCATCATGGAACTTCGTCCTCATCCGCTCCCTGAAGTCCGTCCTGGCAAAGGAATCGTTGCACCAGTATCCCTCGTGGGAATGATAGAGCCCGGCGATCGTCTCCGGCCACCCGCCGTGCCAGTACGGGAATATCGCCTCGCCGAAGTCGCCGCTGATCCCGAGCAGCACTCCCTCAAACGCAGCCGATCCGCGGTAGTGCGCAACCACGTGCGAGAGGAATCGGTCGACATACCCCAGGAAGGCCGGATCCCATATCGTATTCACCTTGCTCTCGATGTTATGCTCCAGGCAGCGCAGGCCGACAAAGTTCCTGCTCTTCCTGTACCAGGCAGGGAGCGAGTAGGCGGGACCGGCGATGAGAAACGGCGTGCATTTCAAACCGGCCGACTTCAGGATTTCCATCTGCTTGTCCCACGCGGAAAAGTCCCACTCCCCCTCACCCTTTCCCTCGACCGACTCCCAGGTCAGGTAGAATTCCACGCTGGAAAACCCCGCGTTCCTGAAGCGCCGGGCTTCCTCCGGGCTTATCTGGCTGCCTTCGCCCAGGCATATGCGCTCGCCCCGCGGCGTCACGATCCGTGGCTGATCCAGCGACGTCCTCCAGTCGCTCGAAGCCGCCGGGGTCACGGCGTTCTGTGCCGGCCGGCCGGGAGCCGGTGCGGGACTTTCCACATCTCTCACGCACCGAAAGCCGATTGAGAAGAAGGCCATGCCCGAAGGCTGCTGTCTGCGCCGCGCTACGCGAAGATCAAAGGCCGTGGAAAAGTAGCACCCCCCGCGCACCACTTTGCTCCCGCCCCAGCCGTTTTCAAACCACACTGTATCCCGCACGGCGTCATCATAGCGAAAGAACCAGTTCGTGGTCCATTGGTAGACGTTCCCCGCCATGTCGTAGAGACCGTAGCCGTTGGGGGGAAACGATCCCACGGGAGCGGTGTATTTCCAGGGGGTGGCAATGCGCACGTCGCGCCATTCATAGGAGGAATTGCGGTCAGCGAATTTTGCCCTGTCCCCGCTCGGCGGGTCGTTTCCCCAGGGATACACCGGCGCATCCAGACCTCCGCAGGCTGCGTATTCCCACTCCGCTTCGGTCGGGATCCGTTTCCCCGCCCAGGCTGCGTAGGCGGAGGCCTCCTGGAGAGAGACATTCACCACCGGGTAGTCGGGGTAGTCAAGGAAATACCCGGGCATCTCCTCCCAGAGAGGATCGCCCGGGTAGGCCGTATGCGTTGAATCGCAGTACGCCTTGAACTCCCGGTTGGTGACCAGGTGCTGGTCCATATAGAAGCTTTCCACACGTACACTGTGGACCGGCGCCTCCTCCTGATATCCGCGGTCTGATCCCATGCGGAATGTTCCCCCCGGGATCAGGACCATCGACTTCCCATCCTTCGCCGTGATCGTTTTCACCGACGCCGGGAAGCTCTTCGCAGAGATCATGCAAAGCACTGCGAGTGCGCAGAAGAGAGAGCGCACGATCAATGATCTCTGTGCTGCGGTAGGTCGGGCTGAGGCAAACATGAGAGTGGTTCCAGTGGTGGTATTCAAAGTGATTCCACTGAATATGCAAAATGAGCGTTGAAAAATGAATTGACGAGCCCCCAGGTTTTGCGGCAATGGCAGAGAAGCACTCTTCAGGCGCAGTAGACGCCGTATAACCGCCCGAATAGCGTGGGGAGGAACACCTCCGCGAGGGTGAAAAAGCGTCAGGCAGGCTGAATTCGAATCAAATTCCGCAACTATAGGGCACTTTGTCGCCGCGTTTGTTAGCAGAGGCGCTGGTAACTATTCACAAGGCTCCAGATATCGCCGGCCGGTCGGGACCGGGGATTACTAACAGCTCTCCCCTGCCAGGCTCAAACGGAACGTTTCTACTTCTTGTCTATCTTCACGTCCGTCGTCAAGAAGCGGTACGAGCTCACCAACTCCTTGAAAGAAGGCAAAGCCCGATCAAAATCGATCTTCGTCCTTGCCGTCAATACACGGATTGCTTTCGTTGATTCTCAGACGGAGAGCGATGTCCAAACACGAAGTAACTGTAGTGCCCCCAACGGAACATAACGAAAAGGGGTGTTATTCGATCGCCCTAGTCGAGTGCATCGAAATATCAGCCTGAACGGGACAAATTCACCGCCAATTGGCGTCTCATATGAGTGGTTATTGCGCGTAATGCTTCGGGCATTCTTCTTCGCTAATCACATGCGTTTAACTGGAGGGTCTCGATTCCCGCATCGTCAATCCATCCCAGGACCTTCCCATTCCGCAATATCCGCACCCACACCGCGATTCCACGGTTCAAGAGTCTGGTCACAGAAACCGTGTCTTTCCTTGTAATGGCAGCGTATTCTCTTTCGGATTCCGATGTTGGCCGTTGAAAGACATTGATGCGAACGGTGTCACCGGCATTTTCGAACAACCGCTGGTCCACGATTCCCCTTGCCTCGTAACCCGAATCTTCAGGGAGTGTGACAAACGAGTTATCGTTCATGTCAAATCGGAGCCGAGTCTCGTATTCAATGCATCCATGATTTCTCCCCCATGTCAGGATTTGTCCATCGTAAAGGGAATCTGGAAGTTCTCTAGAATCCTTAATATTCAGACCGGGAAATTCCACCAATGCACCATTCTTGTTGATTCCGTAGGCTCTGAAATTCTCAGCAGAAGGGTAACTGGGGGAAGAGGTCTCACAAATCACCAGCAGTGATTTGGAATTGCCTAGTGACACCGTGTATATGCTTCTTTCCATCACGTAATTAAGGCTGCTATCCTCCTGAACTCCCACGTCGTCCGTGTCCGCTATCGCGATAAGCCCCTTCCAGACAAGATAGAACCTTCCTTCGGATCTTCCACGGGCGTCTGAATTGCGTGGTGCTGTCAGCTCTTCAATTATTACCCCGACTGAGTCCTTCGTCGCAGAGTCAATCTGATATTTGGTCATTCGAAAGGAGCGAGCCAATGGTACAAACTTGCCGCTCGTTTGAAGCGCCAATAAACCAATCCCGATATGTTTCACGAGAATCGTGTCTCGGAGGCCGACGTTTCGAATATCCACGGGCTGGCCCAATTCAAAGATGCCACCCCTTTCGAAGGTTGCTGGTCCTTGCACGGTGGGGAATGTTGTTGCTTGCGGTCCGGACGCAGAAACTTTGGCTGAGTCCGTCTGATGGAATTCTTGCTTCGCCTCGTTCGAACGGCTGCAGGCAAGGAAGCAAAGGCAAATAGAGAGAGTGGAAAACGGTCGCATGCTTATGGTCGCAAGCACCTATCCTTCGTTCTGATTATCCGTCAATTGGCAAGCAAATGCGAGGAGCAGTCGTGCTGGCCAATATACTAATTGGATTCGACTGTTAGGAGACCGGACAGTAGCAGAAGGGTAGACAGCAGCGGCGACCTTTGGGGTGAGGCCGCGAACGTCTTCAAAAAGGGTGCCCCCAACCAGATTCGAATTGGTGTTACAGGCTTGAAAAGACTGGCGCAGGCCTAATCCGAATCAGATTCCGCAATTTCAATGCACCTATACAGCGCGTTTGTTAGCAGGTTTGTTAGCAGCCCGCCAGGACAAGTCGGGTGGATTGTACAAGGATGATAGCAGATCAAAACAACGGAGTCAAGCGGGAGTTCAGTTGAGGTGGATGCCGCGAAGGTCGTTCAGAGTGTAGCCCAATATGTTGTAGTGTTCCAGCGGGCTGAACTTGTCGTTCTGTTTCAGGATCATCCCTGCACATGCTGCCGTGCCGGCAATTTGGTGCACAGAAGAATTACCGCTCATGAATGCCCCCCGATTCGGAATTTCCGGTCCCCCGTCGTCCAGGGTTGACCGGTTGAATTCGCCGAGGACTCGATCCTTTGCCTTGGGATTACGAATCTTCCGCATTGCTCTCTTTCTCTCCCCTCGTTTTGTTTTCGCAGGAACCTAGCTGCTGGGCAGGTCCTATGCCGGACGAAGGACCGGGACCAATTGAGGGGCTAACGCTAATATGGCGCAAGACCAGTTCTGACGATTCCCTGCGGTTTCCCCATTTTCGGCAAGATCGGAACAATTCGAAGACCAACTTGTTCAATGAAGAATACCCCTCGATTAGAGTCTTCATAACTTTGCCTTGCATGTGCTTGATTTTTCACGTAAGCTCGATTTATAGACCAAGTTCAAGAATTACGAGCTGTGCACGAGACCCTGATCAAATACTTCAACAGTTATGCGACGATAACGCTCGACGAAAGCGATATCGAGTTGATCCGAAGTACCTTCATTCCAAAGAAATTCAGGAAGCGGCAATACTTTTTGCAGGAAGGTGAAGTATGCAAGTTTGGCGCCTTTATTGTACGAGGGGCGATGCGAAAATACTCGGTAGATGAGAAAGGTGAAGAACACATTGTGGAATTGCTCATTGAGAACTGGTGGGCAAACGACAGAGAAAGTCAGATAAACGAAATTCCATCCAAGTATTTTATCGATTGCTGGGAGGATACCGACGCATTGCTTACCACAAAACAAGGCATGTCTGATCTGGCTGATCGAATCCCTGCTCTGAAGGAATGGATGATAAAGCTCGGGGAAAGGTACCAGATAGCCAGTCAAAAAAGGCTTCATGACGCAATTAGCCTTTCCGCCGGACAACGTTACCAAGAACTTGAAAAGACCCACCCGGAATTCATTCGGCGTTTCCCGCAACACATCATCGCTTCCTACCTCGGTATCAACAAAGATACGTTGAGTCGCGTCCGGAGCCAGGCAGCAAGAAAATAGGGCGCTGCTCGGTCTCACTTCCCCTTCATCCCTCCTGCTTATTCCTCTTTCCACTTCTTCATTCCTCGATGATCCCAGTCGGTCGCGTCGACATTTGTCGATGCTGTTTTCCGACTTTCATCATCGCTTCTCGCTCCCTCGTGAATGTACCTTGTTTGCGAAGTTCTTTATTCCCAAACCACACACATCAACCTAACTAAGGAGGATTTCGTGGACAAGTCACTGTTGGAGCCGTACACCCCGCAGAACACCACAATTTTGATGGTTGACTACTCCTCCGGATTCGTGAACAGCTTCCGTTCGCACAACGTAAATGAACACATCACGGCCACGGTTGCTCTGGCCAAAACCGCGATAGGCCTTAAGTCAGGTCTTGTTGTTAACCTCGGGGCAGGACAGACGCCCTATCCGCAGCTCGTTCAGGCCCTGGGCGGTCATCCAATCATTTACAGAGGAGGCGAATACAACGCGCTTGATAGCCCCAAGGTACTGGAAGCAGTCAAGAAGACTGGTCGCAAGAACCTCGCAATTGCGGGAATCTCGACCGATGGTTGTGTCATCCAGACAGCCCTCGGTGCTCTGCGACTCGGTTTTAATGTCGCACTCGTTGAGGATGCTACCGCGGGTTTGACCCTTGAGGCACATGCAATATCCGTTCGCAGAATGATGCAGGCGGGGGTGGTTCCAGTGAGCTGGCTCGCGCTCGCCACAGAGTTCCAAATGAATTGGGAAAGAAAGGATACGGCCCAGGCCTATTTCGGTCTCATAGCTGAGGCTTCACCCGGGCTCACTATGAGCATTCAAGCTGAACACGCGGCGGCCGAACGCAAACAATCCTAAACCGTGAAAAATTCATGCCTCAATTCTTGATTCATTTCAGCTATGCGGCACGATCTATCAAAGATATGGTCGAAAAACCGGAGATAGATCGTGCTGCTGAGGCTTCAGGCCTGGTCTCTTCGCTGGGTGGAAAGGTGCTCGGTTACTGGTTTGCTTTCGGCAAATTCGATGGCGTGATCCTAATGGAAGCCCCTGATAGCAGTACGGCCGCCTCCATCGCCATGGCTGTTGGAGGAACAGGAGCGGTATCCCGGCTCGAGACTACCGTCCTGCTGACCATGGAGCAAGCACAGGAGGCAATGCGCAAGGCGGCAAGGGCAACTCATTTGCCCTCCGAGACGGAAGGAAACCGATGAGCACCGAAACCAGCCAGTTCAAAGATCCGATAATCAACACGAGTGCAATCACGGAAGTCGCTGCCGGTGTATGGATATTTCCGGACGCTGACCATACTCTGCTGGTGCCTAACATTGGGATCATTGTGGGTCAGCGGTCCACGCTTGTAATTGATACCGGCCTTGGTCCTGACAATGCGCGCACTGTCCTGCAGCAGGCACGACAACTTAGTGGCGGGCGTCCGATATTCCTCACCCACACTCACTGTCACCCCGAGCACGGCTTTGGCGCCAATGTCATTGCAGGAGATGTTACGTTGCTATACAACGTGGCGCAGTGGTGCGAGCTGCAAGAAAAGGGCGCAGCGCTTCTGCAATTGTTCAGGAAGCAGATTTCGCCGCTGGTACGAATGCTCGATGGGGTAGAGTTCGTACGCCCGGACATCCTATATACAGGTTCGCTGCGACTCAATCTTGGGAACCGACTTATCGTGGAGTTTCTCGAATTCGGTGGAGCCCATTCACGAGGCGATCAGGCTATTTTCGTTCATGGGGAATCCTCGGTGCTGTTCACCGGCGACTTAGTAGAGGAGCGCTACTTTGGGATACTTGGAGACCACGAATCACATGTAATTCCATGGATTGAACGGCTGAAGGGCCTCGAGCAGCTCGATCCTGACCTGGTGGTACCCGGACATGGCCACGCGGGCGGAAAAGAGTTGATCGCGAACTATCGCGTTTACTTCCAGCGTGCCAGGCACCGTGTCGAAGAACTCCGGGCAGCGGGCAAGTTATCAGAACCTGAAATAGTAGAAAAGGTTGGTTCTGAGTTGCTCGATATGCACCCTGATTGGGGGAATAAGGAATGGGCAAGGAAAACGGTCTCAGATCTTTCCTGGCCGGCTCGCAGGTGACAATGTGGAAGACACTACGCTGTTACAAATCCATTGTAATCAATCAACAACTGAATAGACGAACTGTGAATTTAACAATGATTGGTGCCAGCGACATGTTCGCGCGCGCGCTACATGGGCTGTTGCCAGCCTACATAATATTACAATCGTGGGACCGGGTTTTGACAAACCTAACGCATTCGCCAACGATGTCGGTGCCGCAAGAGCGGCAGGACGGCAAGAGCCTCTCAGGGACGACATGATTATCCTTGCGTTGCCTTACGCTTGCCTGAATGACGTTCTACAGTCCTATGAGCCGGCCAACTTCGAAGGTAAGATAGTGGTCGATCTGACTGCACCTGTAGACTTTGACTCATTTGAGCCCATCCATCCCAAAGCTGGGTCAGCGGCCCAGGAAATTGCCAATACGGTCAGGGCAAGGGTGGTGAAGGCCTTCAACCCCATGTTTGCCGGCTCGCTGGTATCAACACAGAGCGTGGGTGAGCATGTGCGTGAGGTGTTCCTCGCTGGGGATGATGACGAGGCGAAACACGTTGTAGCAAAGCTCTTCGATGAAGGGGGTCTACGTCCGATCGATGTTGGCCCGTTGCGGCGTGCTCAAGAGATAGAGGCCTTCGCATACCTTCACGTTGCGGGGCGCCAGCCCAAAATAGATCGTATTTCGAGGGGTTCACACTGAACAACACACAACCAAAGGAGAAACACATGCCAAAGCCAGGTATTTGGGTGATCGCAATGCTGGCGGGTTTCATTGTGGCTGTTACCGCCCCTGTGTGTAAGGGTCAGCAACCCGTGGCTGGTTCGACAATTCGCAACCAGATTAAGGATCATTTGCTTACACCTAAGAACTGCGCGTTAATCATCATCGATTACCAGCCGATTGCAGTAGGCTCGATTCAATCAATGGATCGTCAGCTGCTTGTTGATAATATCGTGCGCGTGGCTAAGACCGCCAAGGCATACGGGATACCGATCATCCTTTCCACGACAGGCGTGAAGACGGTCGGCAACAAACCGACAATCCCGGAATTGCAGGCAGTGCTTGGTGAAATCAGGGCGATAGACCGAACCACGCTTAATGCCTGGGAGGATCCGGCGTTCGTGGCGGCGGTAAAGGCTACTGGTCGCCGCAAGCTGGTCATGACGGCGCTTTGGACGGAAGTGTGCCTGGCGTTCCCCGCGCTGGATGCGATGAAGGAGGGGTACGAGGTATATCTTGTCGTGGACGCTGTAGGCGGCACTTCGGTGGAAGCGAACAGGGCGGGACTAGACCGCATGTTCCAGGCAGGTGGTCATCCAACAAGCTGGGTCCAATTCATCAGCGAACTGCAGCGGGATACGCGGAGGAATGAAACGATGAAGCCGTTTATGGAGATTCTGTTCGATCCGCGGGTGCCGTTCGTTCATGCAGCACAGCAGGCCGACTCGAGTGCTTCGCACTAGGGTGCATGATGACCACAACGATCGAACATACCATCCTCGTGGTTGCCGCCGCGGCGCAGGTGGTCTCCGCGCAGGTCAACGCACCGGAGCCGGGTGCAACAGAAAAGCCTGTGCATCCCGCGATCGATTGGCATTATCGCTGGCAGGAGGATTGGTCGGTGCTGGCCGATACCGCCCTTCGCACCGACCCGTTCGACCCTGTTAAGTACATCCGTATTGGGCCAAACCCGCAGTCATATCTTTCTCTTGGAGCTACTATCCGGGAGCGCTTCGAGTCGGTAACGTTCCGCCTGTTGCCTCTTCAACCCGACGACTACCTGATTGACAGAATCCAATTGCACGCTGATGTGCACCTTGGGCCTTATGTTCGAATTTTCACTCAGGTAGTTGATGCACGGGCTTTCGGAAAGTCTTTTCTAAGGCCTATTGACCAGGACAGACTGGACATTGAACAGGCATTCATCAATTTCATTCTTCCGGTAGGAACCGACGTGTTCAGGATCACTGCCGGGCGAGAGGAGCCCAAACTTGATCTGCAGCGGTTCGTCGATATTCGTGACGGCCCCAATGTACGCCAACCATTCAATTCTGTCGCAGCTGATTACACGAGCAAGGACTGGCGTGTGGTAGGCTTTTACAGCCAGCCGGTAAACACCATCGACAAGGAGCTTTTCGACGATTTCAGCAATACACACTTCACCATCACCGGCGTTCGTCTCGAGCGATATAATGTCGGGCCCGGAAGGCTGTCGCTATATGCAGCCCAGTTACGTAACGATAAGGCATTTTATGTCGCCGACGTGGGAAGTGAACGGCGCAATGTTCTTGACATGAGTTATGTGGGACGATCGGCTGGCTGGGACTGGGACTTTGAAGGCATGGCGCAGTCTGGCCACATCGAAGCGAAGACGATTCGCGCCTGGGGCATCGGAGGCCAGTTCGGGTATACATTGGCGTCGCAGCCCTGGTCGCCACGGCTTGGACTTCAGGTCGACGTCGCCTCGGGCACCGAAAATCCCAACGGCAACGTTTTCGGAACCTTCAACCCCCTTTTCCCGAGCGGCTTTTACGAGCTGCTAACCGGCTATCCTGGCTACGCCAATTTCATTCATCTGAAATCGTCCGCCATGGTGCATCCTACAAAAGAATTGTCGATGCTCGCAACTGTTGGCTCTATGTGGCGTGAGACCCTCTTCGATGCAGTGTACCTTCTGCCTGCAATCCCCGTTGCCGGAACTGCCGGGGTAGGCAGCGTATACACGGGCACTTATGGACAGATACGCATTGACTGGACAATGTCGCTTCATCTGGGTGGGGCTATAGATGCGGAGTACTTCGCTCACAGCCAATGGCTCCGGCAGGCAGGCGCAAGCGACGGTCATTTCATCGGTGTAGAGCTCAGGTTCGGATTGTAACGCACTTCGTGCGGTATACGGCGCTGACATTGAGCGCTCCAATCAAAGAATTGTCGACAGGCCTGTACCCATGGCAACGAACTCGTATCCCCGCACTATCCTGTTTTGGCGCCTGAATCCAACTTCGTACACGTCGACATTTGCCGATGTACTATTTTGGCTTTTGTCATCGTTTTCCCTCCTTCTCTTGATGTACCTTTCTTGTGAGATTTGTTTTACCAAGCCCACGACCCACGGATAGCAAATGATCAACGCGAAACTGCTCGAGAGGACGACACATCGTACCCGGTTATGGAGTAACACTGTGGTCTTTCTCGCATCGTTGCTGGCCATGCCGTTGGCTCCGTCCAAGGGATCCGGGCGGCAATCGCTGGATGACTTTCTCCGTCACGCGAAGGACCACAACTACGATAATCGTGAGGCGCGGGCATTAGCTCTGCAAAGAGCGCATGAGGCGAACGAGGCGTGGGCGCGTCTGTTCCCCTCGCTCTCTCTGCAGGCCGACAACGTTCGTAATCAGTACCTCGGTGCTGCCAATATTCCCACGGGAGAGCCCGCCGCTGGCGGTATTCTGCCGACGCGACAGGTCATCATCACACCTACCAATCAATGGGATGCGAGTATCTCAGCCACCCTTCCGCTCGTCGATCTTGCATCATGGGCCGACATCCGCGCTGCCAGTGCTACCCGCGAAGCACAGGAGGCACGTGCTGAGGCCACAGAACTTGACGTCCAAAAGACAGTGGCGCGGACTTACTATCAGTTCATTGGCGCTATTGGGGTCGGCCGTGCCGCACGTCGCACCTTCGCTGCCGCTGAAGATAATGCGATGTACATCGATACCCGCACCCGTGCCGGGCTGGTATTGGATCTTGATCTAAAACGGTCGCTCGCCGAAGTGGAACGGGACCGCCAGGCGATCTCGGATGCAGACTACTCTTCGGTCACGCTGCGCCGCTCGCTGGAAACTCTCACCGGGCTTCGTGTCGCGGATGACTCGACATCCTATTCCTCTGATTTGCCGGAAGACAGTCTGCGCGACGAGTCGTCTCTCGCCGAATGGATGACGAACATCGAGAAGTTACCTTCGGTACAGGCGGCGCTGCATGATCAAGAGGCGGCTGATTACACAGCATCGCGTGCCCAGGACGCTCTCTATCCGTCCCTGTCCCTTCAATTCACCGAAACAGCGACGAATGCTGTTGGATTTGGAGAATCACCTTACCACTCGGTCAGATTGCTTGCCAGCTGGAAGCTCGATCTCAGTAGTTCCAACTCGGCCAAAGCACAGGCCGCCGCAGCAGAAGCAACAACGGCACGTTACGACCGCGCCCGTTCAGCTGCTGCCGACATGTTGTTCAACGACTGGCAAGCGGTACGAACGCAGATGGCCAAGAGCCGTGCGGCCCGCAGTTCGTTGAATGCTTCCCGCGCGGCACTCTCCGTGGCACGAGAAAACTACAGCTCCGGCAAGGCCACCTTCCTCGAAGTAGTGCAGGCGGAGCGTGACGCCTTCTCTGCCGAGGTGACCGATATTCAGGCGCTAGCAGACCTCGCATCGGCACGGGCTATTCTCCGGCTAAGCGCCGGTCAGTCATTGATGACGCCATGAAAGACACTTCATCAGTTATTGAGACATTCATGACCGAACAGCGTCCATCAGACCGACCCGTGCGATTCCTGCGACTGCGCACGATGGTACGGGTCGGCACGCGCATGGTGTTTCACGACCACCTGAAGTTTGTGGGCACGGTGTTCGGCGTCATCTTCGCCGTTATTCTCGCCAATCAACAGTTGGGCGTGTTCCTCGGGCTACTTTCCAAGAACACAATGTTCATCGATAACGCCGGGGCGGATTTGTGGATCTTGCCTGCCTCGACACAGACATTGCAGGCCGGGAAGCCGGTACCAATGTCCGCGCTCTACACGGCCCGCACAACGCCCGGAGTCGCCTGGGCGGAACCGCTTCTTTTGGGTGGCGCAACGGTCTCTCTGCCGGGGGGCGGCAGCGAGCCATTGACTATCGTTGGCACGACTGCGCCTCACTGGCGCGGTGGGCCATGGAACCTCGTCGCGGGTTCGGTCGACGTGCTTCGCCAGCCTGAGACGATGATCTTTGAAGACTCAGAACGCGACAAGCTGGGCGGTCTCAATATCGGGAGTGTGCGCGAAGTGAACGGGCACCGCATCGTTGTCGGGGGGTTTACCTGGGGCCTGCTGCCGTTCGCTCCATCATACGCGTTCGCTGAATACGACAATGCTCGTGCACTACTGGGGACACCATCCGATCAGACGAATTTCGTTCTCGTCGGAGTGGCTGCCGGCGCTAACGTCGATTCAGTGGTCCGCGCTTTGCAGGGAGAAGTCCCCACGAACCAGGTATTGAGCGC
>Ga0335071_10000217_pt1 | contig 67562 bp, 61 predicted proteins | sample Lox_Sample_15_FD_206724 | JGI IMG/M metagenome (GOLD analysis project Ga0335071, IMG submission 206724) | Soil microbial communities from Loxahatchee National Wildlife Refuge, Florida, United States - Lox_Sample_1.5 | ecosystem: Environmental > Terrestrial > Soil > Wetlands | place: USA... | reverse complement strand
GAGCCCGGCGAGCATCCAGCGCGGGGGACGGCGCGGGGCTCCGCGCGCCGGCGGCGAGGGCGGCGCGGTCGCGGCCCTGCCACGGCGGCGAGCCATCAACGCGCCACACGCCGGCCCGCGACGCGCCTCGACCCCGCACCGGGGTCCAGCCGCCCGCGTGCCCACCGTACGAACCCGACTGTCAGCGGCTCAGGCGCGCGCCCGGACTCCACGGCCGGATGCTAGCACGCGGCCGGAGCAGGGCGGCCCCTACGCCGTCTCGATCACCCGCAGCACGCGCGCGTTCTGGATGGAGACCTGGGCCGCCACCCGGCTGGCCAGGTCGAGGAAGGCCTTCGCCGCCGGCGCATCGGGCGCTTCGCAGACGATGGGGCGGCCCTCGTCGCCGCCCTGGCGCACGCGCGTGTCGATCGGCACCTCGCCCAGGAACGGGATCTGCAGCTCCTCGGCCAGGCGCCGCCCGCCTCCGTTGCCGAAGATGTCCGTCCTCTCGTGGCAGTGGCCGCAGACGAAGTAGCTCATGTTCTCGATCACGCCCAGCACGGGGATGTTGAGCTGGCGGAACATGCCGACCGCCTTGCGCACGTCGGCCACCGAGACGCCCTGCGGCGTGGTCACCACCACCGCCCCGGCCATGGGCACGCTCTGCGCCATCGAGAGGGCGACGTCGCCGGTCCCCGGCGGCAGGTCCACCACCAGGTAGTCGAGCTCGCCCCAGGCCACGTCGCGCATGAACTGCTGCACGGCACCGTGCAGCATGGGGCCGCGCCAGATGATCGGCTGGTCCGCCGGCACCAGCATGCCCATCGAGATCACCTTCACGCCCTGCGCCTGGGGCGGCACGATCCGCTTCTCGGCGTCGACCTCCGGGGCCCCGATGACGCCCAGCATCTGCGGGATGTTCGGGCCGTAGACATCGCCGTCCAGCAGGCCCACTCGCGCTCCCTTGAGGGCGAGAGCCACCGCCAGGTTGACGCTGGTGGTGGACTTGCCGACCCCGCCCTTGCCGGCGCCGACCGCCACGATGTTGCGGATGCCCGGCACCTGCTGCCGGCCGAAGCCGCCGCGGGTGCTCACGTTCGCCGTCATCTTCGCCCGCGCCGCGGTCACGCCCGGAAGCGCCGCCACCAGCGCCTCGGCCTGCGCCTTCATCTCGTCCCGCACCGGGCAGGCGGGCGTCGTCAGCTCGATGGTGAAGTCCACCTCGCCGCCCCTCACCTGCACGTCCTTGACGAACCCCAGGCTGACGATGTCCCTGTGCAGGTCGGGGTCCTGCACCGCCCGCAGGGCGGAGAGAACCTGCTCTTCGCTCACGCTCACGCTCATCACCTCGAAAGGGGTCAGGAGGCGAGGGCTGCGTCCGCCAGCTGCTGCAGCGTCTCGAACTTGGTGGGCGGGCTGCCCAGGATGGTCTTGCGGATCATGCCCTGGCGGTCGATGACGATGGTCGTCGGGTAGCCCTGGTTGACGCCGAACTTCTCGGCCGTGCCGTCGTCCCCGAGCAGCTGCCGGTAGGGGATCCGGTTCTCGCGCACGAAGTCGTTGATCTCCGTGGGCGAGCCCGAGTCCATCACCACGCCCACCACCTCGACCCCGCGGGGCTGGTTCTTGCGCCAGAACTCCGCGTAGTCGGGGATCTCGTGGATGCAGGGTCCGCACCAGGTCGCCCAGAAGTCGAGGATCACCACCTTGCCCCTGAACGAGTCGAGCGTGGCGCGCCCGCCGTTGAGGTCGGCCAGGTCGAAGGCCGGCGCGGCCTTCACCTGCGACTTCCGGGGGGCGGCGCCGCAGGCCGACAGGGCGAGTGTCGCGAGGATGGCGACGGTCGCACGCCTCTTCATCCGTCCAGTATAGACCCAGCGGCGGCGCCGGCGCGGCCCGACGGCGACTGGCCCTAGCCGATGCGGGCGAGGCCGGGGAACAGTCGCGACACCCAGCTGGCGATCAGCGTCAGGCGGTCCGTCACCAGCAGCAGGCCGACGCCGACCAGGAGCACGCCGGAGACCACCTCCACCGCGTGCATCGAGCGACGCAGGCCGGCCGAGGCCTTGAAGAACCAGTTGACCGCCAGCGCCGAGAGGAGGAACGGGATGCCGAGGCCCGCGGAGTAGGCAGCCAGCAGGACGACCCCCTGGGTGACCGTCTCCTGCTGCGAGGCATAGAGCAGGATGGCTCCCAGGATCGGCCCGATGCAGGGCGTCCAGCCGAAGGCGAAGGCCAGGCCGACCACGTAGGCGCCGACGAGCCCCAGCGGCTTCTCCTGCACGCTCGCGCGCTTCTCCGAGAGCAGCCAGCGGATCTTGAAGACACCGGCCGTGTGCAGGCCGAGGACGATCACCAACGCCCCGCCGATCATGCCCAGCGTCCGCTTGTGCTCCTGCAGCAGGGTGCCGACCAGGGTGGCGGCGGCGCCCAGGGTCACGAAGACGGTCGAGAAGCCCAGGACGAACACCAGGCTGGTCAGCGCCACCCGGCGCACCAGGTCCCGGGGAGCCCCGCCCGCCTTCCACTGGGCCACGTTCACGCCGCTGATGAAGGAGAGGTATCCCGGGACGATCGGCAGGACACAAGGAGATATGAAGGAGAAGAGACCCGCCAGGAATGCGGCGGCGAGGGAGACGGACGAGCTCATGGGCAGGACCGCCGGAAGGTGTTCATCCTGCTGGATTATAGCGGCCTGCGCCCGCCGGTGCCCTCGCGGCGGGGTTGTGGTCTACTCTCGGAGACGGTGCCTCCAGGTGGCCGGATGACGAGCGCCCCCCATCGCCGCCTGCGCCTCGCGCCGAGCCTTCTCGGCCTCGCGCTCGCGCTGGCGGGTGCGCCTGCCGGCAGTGGCGACACCCCACCGCCGCTGCCCGAAGGGGCGGAGGCCTTCGTGGAGGCCGTGGTGAAGGCCTGGTCGTCCCGCGACCTCGCTGCCTGGATGGCGCTTTGGGACCTGCCCGCGCCGCAGGCGCGCACGCTGGAGGAGGCGGTCGCCCGGGAGGCCTTCGACTCCGACCAGGCCTCGCTCACCCTGCTGCGCGAGCCGACGGCGGCCGCCGACGGCCGGCGGCTGGAGATCGAGGTGCAGTCGTTCGTGGCCCACGAGCCGCGCGCCGGGGTGGCCCACTGGCGACTGCTGGCGCAGCGCCGCGACGACCGCTGGGTGCTGGTGTCGCGGCAGGACGCGGGGCGGGTGGACGGGCTGGTGCATCTCGCCCTCGGCCCCACCGCCTGGCGCGCCCGGGGGCTGACGCTGCACGCGGAGGACTTCGAGCTGCAGATGCAGGACGGCTCGCTCTACACCACGCCCGAGACACTCGGGCCCACGGTGCTGGTCTTCGTCGGCCGGGGCCGGGTGGCGTTCCGGCCGCAGCCGCCCGGCGAGCGTGAGCAGCTGCGCCAGTTCGCCGGGACGGCCGCCTTGAACGTGCCGGTGGAGTGGGCATACGCGCGCTTGAGCCCGGGGGACCTCGCCGAGCTCGTCGGCACCGCGCGCCTCGAACCGGCGCCGGACACGCCGCTGCGCCGGCAGCAGGCCGAGCGCGTGTTCCGCGCCCGCTCGCCGCGCAGCTTCATGATCGACGCCCCGCTGCCGCGCTCGCCCTGGTGGCTGCTCCCCGGCTCCGGCGACGTGGTGGTCGACTTCCCCTGGCACCGCGGCCGCGTGCTCACCTACGCCTACTCGGGCACCGAGGCCGAGGACGTGAACCTCTTCGAGCGGGACCGCCGGGCGCAGATCTGCATGTACGCCTCCGCCGGCCGGCCGCCGGACTGGAACGAGGACTCGGAGCGCACCGTCGACGTGCTCGACCAGGACCTGATGGTGCGCTTCGACCCCGCCCGCATGGAGCTGGCGGCGGTGCACTCGATGCGCCTGCGCATGCTCGGCAACACCCCCACGCTGCGGCTGCGCCTGGACGACGACCTGAAGGTCTCCTCGGTGTCGACCGGCGACGGCACCCGGCTGCTCTACTTCCGCGTGCGCGAGCAGAACGGGCTGGTGGTGGCGCTGGGGACGCTGGCCGACCGCAGCCGGCCGCTGACGGTGGTCACTCGCTACGCCGGCCGCCACGACCCGGCGCCGGTCGACCAGGAGCTGGTGCAGCTCAGCCCCACCCGGGAGGTGATCGACCGCGAGGAGGTCTTCATCGACCGCCCGCCGCTCGTCTACAGCAACCGCACCTCCTGGTACCCGCGCCCGCCCATCGAGGACTTCTCGACCGCCACCGTCGGCTTCGACACCCCCGAGGGATGGCTGGCCGTCACCGGGGGCGAGCAGCTCTCGCTGCGCAGCGAGGGACGGCGCACGCACAGCGAGTTCCGCCTGGCGCAGCCGGGGAAGTACCTGACCGCGGTGGTGGGGCGGCTGAGCGAGGTCGGGACGCGCCGGCTGGGCACGCAGTCGATTCGCGCCTACGCGACCACGCGCACGCACAGCGAGGCCGGGCGCGAGGCTGCGCTGCTGGAGCAGATGCTCGCCTTCTACTCCGAGCTGTTCGGGCCCTGTCCCTACCCCGCCTTGGGGCTGGTCGTGGCCGAGAGCCAGACTCCGGGCGGACACAGCCCGCCGGGCCTGCTGTACCTGCAGCTGCGGCCGCAGCTGCTGCGCGGCCAGCTTGCGGACGACCCGGCCAACTTCTCGGACCTGCCGGGCTTCTTCCTCGCCCACGAGGCCGCGCACCAGTGGTGGGGAGAGGCGACGGCGCCGTCCAGCTACCGCGAGCGCTGGCTGTCGGAGGCCTGGGCCCAGTACGCAGCCGCGCTCTGGATCCGTCACCGGCTCGGCGAGGACGCCTTCCGCAGCATGCTCGACCGCATGGGGCGCTGGGCGTTCCGCCACGACGCGGCCGGAGCCATCCACCTGGGCCAGCGGCTGGGCATGCTGCGCTCCGAGCCGCAGGTGTTCCGCGCCGTCGTGTACGACAAGGGCGCCTGGGTCCTCCACATGCTGCGCGGCATCGTGGGCGACGACGCGTTCTTCCGCGGAGCCCGCGCCTTCCTGGAGAGCCACCGCTACGCCAAGGCCGGCTCCGCCGACATGCGGCAGGCGCTGGAGACGGCGAGCGGCCGCGACCTCCAGCCCTACTTCGCCCGCTGGGTGTACGACACCGGCCTACCCGTGCTGGCGTGGAGCGAGCGCACCGAGGCTGCGGGCAGCGGCCGCTTCCGCACGACGGTGCAGGTGCGCCCGGAGAACCTGCCGGGGCCGGTCCCGCTGCAGATCACGCTGCTGACCGCCACCGGCCGTGAGCCGCACCAGGTCGCCCTGGCACCCGGCGGCGGGGCGTGGACCTTCGACTCGGTCGAGAAGCCGCGCCAAGTCCTGCTCAACGACGACCGCGCGCTGCTGGCGCGGCTCGCTCAGCGATAGCCCTTGCTGTGCCCTTCCGCCTCGAGGGTGGTGAGGCGGGCCTGCAGCTCGGCCTGCTTCTTCTTCGTGTCCTCGAGCGCCGTCATCGCTCGCGCACGGCTGGGCGTGTACATGGTGCTGACGTCGTTGAGCTGGGTCTGCAGGTCGTCGATCGCCTTGCGGCAGGCCTCCTCGGCCTTGCGCGTGCGGTCCATCTCGTCGCGCCAGGCCGCCTCCTCCTTGGCGGCCCGCTCGGCGGCCTCCTTCTCCGCGTCGGCGTCGCTCTTCGGCTTCGCCTCGGTCCCGCCGGTGCCGGACGCCGCCGCTCCCGTGGCCGTGCCCTCGCCCGCCGCCGGCTCCGCAGCCGCCGTCGGCGCAGCCACCGACTGGCCGCCGATGTCGCTCTCGGTGTAGACCTTCGCCGGGGCGGACGTCTTCCTCTTCTCCTTCTCCTTCGCTGCGACGTCGCCGATGCCCTGGGCGGACGCCACCGAAGCCAGCATCAAGGCGGCCCCGGCCAGGGCCGCGGCGTGGACGAGTCGCATGGGAACCTCCCGCCTGCCACGATTATAAGGGCCCCACGCAGGCCCGTGCTATCGTGCCGCGATGCGGGCGCGGCGGCAGGCGTGCTGATCGGCGTCGGCCTCGACCTGGTGGAAACCGCCCGCGTGGAGCACGCGTTCCGCCGGTTCGGGGAGCGCTTCGTGCGCAAGCTGATGGACCCCGAGGAGGCCGGGAGGCTCCCGGCCGTGGAGGAGGCCCGGGTCGCCGCGCTGGCAGCGGCGGTGGCGCTCAAGGAGGCGACCAGCAAGGCGATCGGCACCGGCTGGAGCCAGGGCGTGCGCTGGAGGGACGTGGTGGTGTGGGCGGAACCGTTGGGGGAGGCCGCAGAGGCCCCGGCGCGGGTCCGGCTCGACGCGCTGGCCGCCGAGGTCGCCCGCGCCCTGGGGTCGAGCGGCCGGACGCGGGCGCGGCTGCAGCGCACGGCCGGACTGGTCATCGGCGAGGTCTGGCTGCTGTCGTGAGCCTGCCTTTCGCCGTCGCCCGCCGCAACCAGCTGGTCACGGTGGCGATGGTGTTCGCCGTGTTCACCGGCTTCGCCTTCGTGCTGCCGTTCCTGCCGCTCTACGTGGCCGAGCTGGGCGTTCGCGACCCCCACCAGGCTGCGCTGTGGGCCGGCGTCCTGATCGGCGTGGGGCCTCTCGTCGCCGGCCTGGTGGCGCCGGTCTGGGGTCGGCTGGCGGACCGCCACGGCCACAAGCGGATCGCGCTGACGGCGCTCGCCGCCTGCGTGGTGATGCTGCTGCTCTCGGCGGGGGCCGGCCGGGTCGAGCAGCTCTTCGCCCTTCGGCTGGGGATCGGCCTGTTCGGCGGCATCGGACCACTGGGCCTGGCGATGGCCACCGCCCAGGCACCGCGGCAGGAGACCGGCCGCGCGGTCGGCCTGGTGCAGGCCGCCCAGATCCTCTCGGCGGCGGTGGGGCCGATGGCCGGCGGGGTGCTGGCGGACAGCATCGGCATGCGCCGGACATTCGTGGCGACCGCGGGGCTGTGCGCTCTCGCCTGGCTGCTGGTGCTGGCGCTCTACCGGGAACGCCGCCGCGAGCCCGCCTCGCACCCGGAGGCGGCCGGCTCCTTCGCGGCGGTGGTCGCCGTGCCCGGGGTGGCGGCGCTGCTGGCGGTGCTGTTCCTGGTCAACTTCATCGGCCGCTCGTTCACGCCCATCCTGCCGCTGCACCTCGCCGAGCTGGGTGTCGCGCACGCCCGGCTGGCCTCGGGCACCGGCCTCCTCATCTCCGTCTACGCGGTGGCGGCTTCGGCCTCGGCGGCGGCGCTGGGGCGCTTGAGCCGGAAGCGCTCGCCGAGCAGGCTGCTGCTGCTGACGCTGGCCGGGGGCGCTCTGGCCGTGCTGCCGATGGCTCTCGCGACCCGCCTCGCACACATGTTCGCGCTGGCGCTGCTGCTCGGCCTCGTCTCCGGAGGCTCGCTCACGCTCTGCTACACGATCGGCGGGCTCATGGTCCCCGAGCACGTGCGGACGACGGCGTTCGGCTTCTTCTCCGGGGCGGCGCTCTTCGGCGGGGCCGTCTCCCCGTCGGTGGCGGGCCTGCTGCTGCACCTCTCGCTGCGGGCCATCTACTGGGTGGACGGCGTCCTGTACCTGGCGCTGGCCGGGATGATGGCGACTGGCGGACTGCTGTCAGGGAGCAGCCGCCCCGCGCCGCAGCAGCCCGACTCCCAGCCGCTCGCGTCACAGCTACCCGGCGGGTGCGGGGGGCAGGAGCCCCCCGCCTCAAAGTAAGCCTGGCCGACCGCGCCCTCTCTGCCCGGATGTCCTCTCCCTCTCGATCCACCTCTCCCTGGGTGCGGTACAGTTGTCCCCGTGAGGTCCTGCCATCGCTGCGGCCGCGAGCTGCACCTCCTCGCCAAGATCGCGCGCACGGACGGCTGCCCGTTCTGCCACTCCGACCTGAAGTGCTGCCTGAACTGCCGGCTGCACGATCCCGGGGCGAACAACCAGTGCCGGGAGCCGCAGGCAGAGTGGGTGACTGACAAGGACAAGGCGAACTTCTGCGAGTTCTTCGAGTTCCGGGAGGTGTCGCCGCTGACCCAGCCCGGCCTCACCGGCGCGCAGTCGGAAACGCGCCGGGCGCGCGACGCCTTCGACGCCCTCTTCTCGAGGAAGAGGTAGGGGCGGACGGCGTAAGATCGCCGGCGAGCGGGGGGCCATGCCCAAGGCGGTCGCTGCGGGCCGCTGGCGTGTGCGTGAGGGGGAGGAGGCGCGCCTCGCCAGCGGCACCTCCTCCGCCGCCGAGATCCGCAGCCGGGGGCCGTTGCCGCTGCGCGTGCGTCAGGAGAGGGTCCACCACGCGCGCCCCGGCTTCCCGGGCAGCGCGGTGGTGCTCGGCGACGCCACCTTCGAGGTGGTCGCGGAGGACGAGCGGGCGGGCGAGGTCGTGTACGCCCTGCGGAGCTGGCCGGAAGGCGAGGTGGTCCGTCATCGCGTGGTGTACGGGCCGGCCTTCATCGCCGGGGTCGACGAGCAGCGCGCGCGGCAGCGGTTGCACGCCCTGGCGCGGCCCTGGAAACCCCTGCTCTCGCCGCTGGTGGGGTCGCTGCCCGAGCCCGAACAGCTCCGGGCCTGCGAGCGGCTGGGGCTCGACCCCGTCTTCACCACCTGCGTCTCGGGTCTGGCGGAGGCGACGACGGTGCTGATGGCCATCTCCTTCCTCGCCCGGCACGCCGAGACCGGGATGGCAGTGATGATGGTGACGGCGGCGCCTGGCCTCGTGTTCCTGGTGCTGCCGGGCCTGGGTCGCGCCGCCTCGGCGGTCCTCTTCCGCGAGACCGCCGGCTCGCCGCTGGTGTCGTTCGGGCTGGCGGCGCTGCGCGCCGTCCAGGCGCTCAGGCTGCCCGCTGCGGCCCCGGCGCGCTCGCTGACGCGCGCGCGCTTCTGGGCGGAGCTCGCGGCGGCCGACACCGTCGATCCGCTGGGAGACGGCGCGTACCTGGTGCGCGGCCGCCTGCCCCACCTCGGCTGGACGGCGGCCAGGCCCCTGCAGATCGGGGACGACTTCTGGCGGGTGGTGCCGCAGGACCCCGAGCGCGACACGGCCGGCTGGGTCTACGGCTATCGCCTCGAGCCCGCGGCCGAGCCGGCCGGCGGCGGGGTGTCGGCCCCGCCGCCGACCGCGTACGCTGACGAGGTGCTGGGCCAGGTCCGCTCCGAGTGGGACGGCTTCAACCGCGGCTTCGCCGCGCTCACCAGCATGCTGTCCTCCCACGTGCAGGCCCGCGCCTTCGCCCACCGCGGTGGTCCGGCGGCCGCACGGTCGTGGACGTTCCTGACCTCGGGCCTCGAAGCGGCCCTGGCCGCGTACCTGTTCAGCTTCCTGCCCGGCCCGCCCGCCGATCCGGTGGCGCCGGCGGCGGCGGTCTTCGCGCTGGCGCTGGCGGCCGATGCCGTGCTGCGGACGGCCGCCGGGCGCGCCGGGCGCTACGCCCCCAGCCTGCTGCGCGTCCTGCTGCCCTCCAACGTGCTGCGGCCCGAGCGCGCCGCCTACCAGGCGCACCGCCAAGCCGAGCGCCGGCTGGACGCCGAGGCGGCGGCCGGCGATCACTGAACGGCGGCCGGCCCGTCAGGAGGCGAGCGCGCGCTCCTGGCCGCGGCAGTACAGCAGCCGCCGGTCCTCGGCAGGGATGCGGGTGTCGAGCACCACGTCCCACAGGCCGTTGGTGAGGCCGAAGGCGATGTCCTTGCCCCGCGGGCTGTGGTGGTACATGTGATGCCGGCGGATGTAGTCGAAGTAGCGCCAGCGGAAGCGGTGGAAGTGAACGGAGTAGTGCACCCACTCCTCGGCCACGTAGGAGACGAGCAGTGTCGCCACGAACACGGGCGCCGTGTGCAGCGGGAACAGCCAGCCCAGCGCCAACAGCGGCACCGCCAGCACCAGCGAGTCGAGGAAGCCGTTGATGTACATGCCGTCCCAGGGCCGCTGGTGGTGGTCGCCGTGCGAGGTGTCGAGCAGGCGGTGCACCAGGTGCTTCAGGCCGCGACCATCGGAGAAGCGGCCGTGCAGCACGAAGCGGTGGACGAGGTACTCGAGCAGCGTCCAGAAGGCGACGCCGGCCGCGACCAGGGCCAGCGTCGACCAGGGGTGAGTGCGCGCGGCGACGGCGATCAGCGGCAGGCCGTATCCGCAGTAGAGCAACGTGATCGGGTAGAAGCGGCGGCGAGCCGTGCGCGCTTCGCGCGGCAGGTCGATGCCGGGCAGGTAGATGGGGTTCGGGATGCCATGGATGGACTTGAGGACGGTGCCGCGGGGAGCTTCCACAGTTCTAGCCTCTTCGATGCACCAACCATTCTAGGCACACCGGGTGGGCGGTTTCACCCGTCGCCAACGGGAGATCACGGACGCCGATGGCGGCGATGGACCGGCAGCATGGTCCCTCGGGCGCTCACTTCCAGTGGCTGGAGACGAACTCGTCCGTCTCCGGCAGCCCGCCCTGCAGGATCAGGTAGCCGTCGTGCGGCTCGCGCTCGGTGGTCTCGCCGTTGACGGGGAGGCGCATCATCCGCATCACCTCGGCGTGCTCGTCGGTGTGGCCGAGCACCCAGGAGAGCTTCATGAGCGCGGTCTCCGGCAGCATGTTGTCGAGCGGCACCACGCCGAGCTCCAGCAGGTCGCGCCCGGTGTCGTAGACGTACATCTGCGCGTAGCCCCACAGCGTCTGCACGGTCATCACCACGTGCACTCCCTTGGTGCGGGCGCGGGAGAGGGCGGGGTAGAGCGGCTTGTTGACGTGGCCGAGTCCGGTGCCGGCGATGACGATGCCGCGGTAGCCCTTCTCCACCAGCGCGTCGACCAGGTCGGGCGACATGCCGGGGTAGTAGTAGAGGATGGTGGTGCGCTCCTCGTAGGCGGTGTCGATGCGCACTCGCCGCGAGCGGTCGCGTCGGCGGTGGTCGCGGGAGATGTAGGTGAAGTCCTCGCCCACCATGGCCAGCGGCACGCCCCCCACGGTGCGGAAGGTGGAGCGGTAGGAGCTGTGCATCTTGCGGCAGCGGGTGCCCCGGTGCAGCAGGGCGTACTGGTCGGAGGTGGGACCGAACATGCAGATCACCACCTCGGCGATCTCGCCGTAGCCGGCCGCCCGCACGGCGTGGATGAGGTTGAGCGCGGCGTCCGAGGAGGGCCGGTCGCTGGAGCGTTGCGAGCCCACCATCACGATGGGCACCGGCGTGTCCTGCACCATGAAGGAGAGGATGGCCGCCGTGTGGCCCATGGTGTCGGTGCCGTGGCCGATGACGATGCCGTCCACGCCCGCCTCGATCTCCCTGCCGATCGCCTCGGCCAGCCCCACGTACTGCGGTTTCGCCATGTTCTCGGAGAAGACGCCGAACAGCTTCCGGGTGGTCAGGTTGGCGACGTCCGCCAGCTCGGGTACCGCCCCGTACAGCTCGCCCGGGGTGAAGGCCGGGATCACCGCGCCGGTGCGGTAGTCGAGGCGGGAGGCGATGGTGCCGCCGGTGCCCAGCAGCGTGACTCGCGGCAGGTCGGGGCGGGTCGGGAACTCCTGCTCCGGGATCCTGTAGACGGCCTCGCGGTAGCCGACCTCCCGCATCGAGCGCAGGCGGTCGACGTGGACGCCGACGTTGTAGCCGGTCTTGAGCTTGAGCACCACGTGCTCGTCGTCGAGCGTCTCGCTGCGGGGCAGCACCACGCCCTCGAAGCGGCTGCCGGCGTCGTTCTCCGCCACCACGTCGCTCCACACCCGGACGCCGAACGTCTCCAGCCGCACTCGCGCCCGGCCCTTGTAGCCCTTCAGCGGATCCTGCGCACTCATGCGCGCGCCTCCACCGCCTCCCGCACCGCCGCGGCCACCTGGGCCGCCGGCACCCGCCCGCGCAGCACCTCCATCGCCCGCCCCGTGGCATGGCGGGCCAGCCGGCCGGGATCGGCGTCGTACGCCTCCCGGGCGGCCACCTCCAGCGCGCTCGTCACGGTCGCGCGCCAGTCGCCGGGGTCCCCCTCGAGCCCCAGCTCGGCCAGCAGCTGCTCCACCGTCCGCTCCGGGCGCGCCGCCAGCGCCCGCACGATCGGCCTCCAGCCCTCACGCCGGACCGGCCGCTCCGCCAGCGCCCGGAACAGCTCCAGCCACCGCTCCTCGCCCAGCCGGTCGACGGGGACCCCTGCGCGACGCAGCCCCACCAGCCTCTCGCCGAAGAAGAAGGCGGCAAAGCGCAGGTCGGCTCCCGCCCGCGCGACGACGGCGTCCACCCGAGCGGCCCCCCCGCGCCGCACCAGGTAGTGCGAGACGGCTGGCGGCACGCCGACCGCCGCGTAGCGGGCCTCGCGCTGCCACGGCGGCTCGGGCAGCGCTGCGCGGAGCGAGGCCACCCGCTCACGACTGACCCGGGTCGGAGGCGAATCGGTGTCCGGGTACATGCGGTCGGGGCCGGGCAGGATGCGCTCGAAGTCGGTCGACCCGTCCGCGAACGGCTGCCGCGTCTCGTTCGGCACGCCGTCGACCGCGTCGGCGTAGCGCAGGCGGATCTCCTCGGCCGCCGCGTGCGTGTCGCGCTCCGGACCCCACACCACCACCAGCGCGTCCGCCTCCGAACAGCCGGCGGCGGAGCGGAGTGCGAGCAGGTCGTCGACCGCCTGTCGCGGCCAGGCCTCCGAGTGGAAGAGGATCGGAGGCTGGTCGAGCCCGGCGATCACCCGCACCCGCCCGGCCAGCTCGCCGGCGAAGGTGCGGCCGGGCTGGGTCGGCCATCCCAGGGTGCCCGCCAGGCCCGCCAGCCTCACCGCCAGGACCCGGAACTCGCCCTGGCCCAGCTCGAATCCGGGCCGGCGCCGCTGGGTGGTGACGAAGCGCTGCCAGGCCTCGGCGCGCAGCGGCTCGAGGAGCGAGGCGTGGCAGCGCGTGGTGACGTCGGTCGTGCCCACCCGCAGGTCGTCGGCCGACCGGAACCCCCTCCGGCGCAGCTCGTCGCGCAGACGCAGCAGGTTCACCTGGCGCCAGGCCTCGCCGTGCACCAGCCTCGGCGCCCAGCCCGCCTGCGGCACGCCCTTGATCTCCACCCGCCGACCGCCGCGCACCGACACGTTGACGTCCTGGCGGCTGGCGCCGAGGCCCACGCGCACGTGGCCCGTGGAGCGGCAGACGCGGCCGATCAGCAGGATGGCCTCACCGGCCTCCTGCGGGGTGCGCAGGTCCGGCCCGGTCACCGTCTCGATGAGCGGCATGCCCAGCCGGTCGGTGCGCCAGACGATCAGGTGGCCCCGGTCCTCCACCTCCCGGCAGGAGTCCTCCTCGACGCTCACCTGGGTGATCGAGAGCGTGCGGTCGCGGAAGGGCAGGCGGCCGTCGATGCCGACGATGGCGGTGCGCTGGAAGCCGGTGGGGATGGAGCCGTCGAGGTACTGCTTGCGGGCGATGTGCACCTCGTCCACGATGTCGCAGCCCAGCATCAGGGACTGCTCGATCGCCACGTCGACCGCCCGCTGGTTCACGGGGAAGGGCGGGGTGTCGTCCATCTCGTAGGTGCAGGTGTTCTCGCGGTTGAGCAGGTAGACGATGTGCTTGCGGGTCTTGAACTCCATGAGCGCGGTGCCGTCGTAGACGCCCAGCTCCGACAGCGTCGGTCGCATGTGGCGCAGCACCGTGCCGTCGTGGGCACGGGTGTAGCGGCCGGCGGGGCAGTGACAGAAGAGCTTGCGCGCGGTGAGCAGCTGCTGGTGGACCTCGAGGCCGCAGACCAGGCCGACGGCGGCGTAGTCGAGGGAAGGCTGGAGGCTGTCGCTCATGGCGCTCCGGTCGGGGATTCTGCGGGCAGCGTGGAGGCGGCGACCACGCGGTTGCGGCCCGTCTGCTTGGCCGCATAGAGGCCGCGGTCGGCCGCGGCCAGCAGCGCCTCGGGCTCGCGGCCGTCGCCGGGCCAGACGGCGACGCCGAAGCTGGCGGTGAGCGGGATGCGGGCGCCCTCGTGGAGGAAGCGGTACTTCTGCAGCGCCGTCCGCAGGCGCTCCGCCGCCTGCAGCGCGTGCTGCTCGTCCGAGCCGGGGAGGATCACCACGAACTCCTCGCCGCCGTAGCGGGCGGCGTAGTCGCCCTTGCGCAGGTGCTGGTCGAGCAGCCTCGCCAGCGAGCGCAGCGCGGCGTCGCCGGCGGGGTGGCCGTGGGTGTCGTTGAGCTTCTTGAAGTGGTCGAGATCGAGCATCACCAGCGCCAGACGTCCCTCGCGCCGGTCCTCGTTGGCGATGGCGGAAGCGAGCAGCCCGTTGAAGGCGCGCCGGTTGTAAAGGCCGGTGAGGCCGTCGAGCACCGCCAGCTGGTGCTGTTTCTCCCGGTCCCTGATCAGGGACAGCGTGGCCGCCGCCTGGTTGGCCAGGATCTCGAGCACACGCAGCGAGGACGTGTCGAAGGTGTCCCGGGGTCCGGTGAGGATCAGCGCTCCCAGAGTGGCGTCGCGCGCGCGCAGCGCCACCCCCAGCAGCGCGCCGGCGCGCGCGGATCCCTCGTCGAGCACGAACACCGGCATCCGCTGCCGCTCTCCGGCGAGGTGGCCGAGGAGCAGCGTCTTGTCGCCGCTGCGCAGCAGCCAGGCCGCCCAGGTGCGCTCGTCGAGGCCGACCGTGCGGTTCAGGTACTCGCCGGGCCGGCCGAAGGCAGCGACGACCTGGTAGCGCGTCTCCAGCTCGTCCGTCATCACCACCGCCGCGCCCTCCAGCCCGGCGACATGCCGGGCCGAGCTCAGCAGCAGGCCGCAGACGTCCGCCTCGCGCGACAGCGTCGCCAGCCGCTGCGAGATCGGGTGGACGGCCTTGAACTCGGCGTCCAGCTCCTCACGGCCGAGCGAGGCGCGGGCGCGCTGGATCGTCTCGCCGGCGAGCGCGGCGAACCCCTCCAGCAGCGCCGGCTCCCTGCCGGTGAACGACTGGATCTCCAGCCGCTCCGCCACCAGCGCGCCGATGGTGGTGCCCCCCGAGCGCACCGGCAGCGCCAGCAGCGAGCCGACCTTCACCTGCCCACGGTACCAGGGCAGCTCCCACAGCAGCCGCTTGAAGTCGGTGGCATAGAACGGCTGATCGCGCTCCACCAGGAAGGAGAAGGGGTCCTCCCCCAGCGGCACCGCGCACTCCGCCAGCAGCGCCTCCGGCCCGCGCGCCACCCGCAGGTGCGCCTGCTCGCGATCGCGGTCGACGTCGAAGTAGAGGACCGCGTGCGCCTCCACGGCGGCCCGGGCCACCTCGACGATCTGCCGCAGGGCCGCGTCCAGCTCGCCGGCGCGGTCGAGCTGGCGCGCGCGGCGGCCCTCGCCGCTCACCTGGCGCAGCGCCTCGGCGGCGCTGGAGATGGGGCGGCTGGCCTGCCCGGGCTCGTCGTCCAGCTGGTCGATGCCGTGGGTCAGCCGAGCCAGCTCGGCGAGGGTGGCGCTCAGCCGCCTCTTCTCGCCGGCCAGCGCGCGGTTGACGGCGAGCGCGATGGCGAAGTAGCCGACCGCGGCGGCCAGCGCCGGGCGGGCGTCGAACGGGCGCGCCCAGGCCGCCGTCGCCGCCGCCAGCACCGTCGCCTGCCCGGCGAAGGCGAGCGCCGCCGCCAGGCCCTCGGCCACCGCCTGCGAGGCGACCAGCAGGGACATCAGCGGCCACGACGGCCACCCGGCGGGCGCCGCCAGCTGGCCCAGCGCGTCGACCGACAGCACCAGGCAGCCCTGCAGCGCCAGGGCCTCGGGACGCCCGCGGCCACCCAGGCCGGCCAAAAGCGCCGAGCCGGTGACGCCGAGCGCCAGCAGCAGGGCGTAGCCTCCCTGCAGCCACGCGGGCCGGTGCGGGACGAGGGGCCGCAGCAGCGCGGCCGCCGTGAGCAGGCCGGCGAGGACCAGGAAGAGCTGACCGGCGCGCCGGCGCACGCGCGTGTCGAGCACGGGGTCGGCGGGAGGGCGGGGGTCGGCCATCGTGAGGGCGGGACCTGCGCGGCGATGATAGCAGCACTCCTGGACCGCCATCGCCCGGCGTGCTACAAGGACGGCCTTCCCCGGAGGCGTCATGGACGCGACCAGCGAGCGTGCGATCGCCGACTTCGACGGCCTGCTCCGCGACGAGACGGCGCTGGCCGAGGAGCTGGAGGAGCGCTTCCTCGAGCGCATGCGCGCGCACCGCCTCACCTTCGGCGGTCGCGTGCTGTGCGCGTCCCCGCGGCCGAACCTGGTCTCCCGGCCGTTCTACGAGGAGATCCGCGCCTCCTGCCGCGCCGTCTTCGCCGCCGTGGAGAAGGCGGAGCGCGTCCTCGGGCCCTTGCTGTGGGACCGCGTGGGCCTGCGGCCGGAGGAGCGGGAGCTGGCGGCCATCGACCCCGGCTACGGCCGCTCCTCGCCCCTGTGCCGGCTCGACTCGTTCGTGACCGCCTCCGGTTGCCGGTACGTCGAGCTGAACGCGGAGACGCCGGCGGGCGGGTCCTACGCCGACGCGCTGGCCGAGGCGTTCCTGGAGATCCCGCTGCTGCAGCGCCTGCAGCAACGCTGGCAGCTGGTCCGGTTCCACGGCGACGACCGGCTGCTGGAGACCCTCGTGCGCTGCTACCGCTGGGCCGGCGGGCGAGCGGAGAAGCCCACGATCGCCGTGGTCGACTACGAGGACGTGCCCACCCGGGTCGAGCACCACCTGGTGCGCGAGGCCTTCGAGGCCCGCGGCTACCCCGCGCTGGTGTGCGACCCGCGGCGTCTGGAGTACGAGGGCGGGCGCCTGCGGCATGAGGGCCGGGCCGTCGACCTCGTCTACAAGCGGCTGCTGGTCAACGAGCTGCTCGAGCGCCGCGACGAGCTGCGGCCGCTGCTGACGGCCGTGCGCGACCACGCGGTGGTGATCGTCAACCCGTTCCGCTGCAAGCCGCTGCACAAGAAGGCGATCTTCGCGGTGCTCACCGACGACGCGTTGCAGGAGCACTTCACCGCAGCGGAACGCGAGGCGATCCGCCGCCGCGTGCCCTGGACCCGGCGGCTGGTCGAGGGCCGCACCACGCGCTGCGGCGAGGAGGTCGACCTGCCGCGGTTCGTGCTCGACCACCGCGAGGCGCTGGTGCTGAAGCCGAACGACGAGTACGGCGGCAAGGGAGTGGTGATCGGCGCCGAGACGACGGACAGCGACTGGGCTCGCGCGCTCGAGCACGGGCTCGGCTCCGACTGGGTCGTCCAGGAGAAGGTCGAGATCGAGCGACAGCGGTTCCCGGAGCTGACCCCGGAGGCGGGCAGCGACCGGGCGCGGCTCGGCTTCCGCGATTTCGTGGTCGACCTCGATCCCTACCTCTTCGACGGCGAGGTGGAAGGCTTCCTGACCCGCCTCAGCGCCAGCAGCCTGGCCAACGTCACCGCCGGCGGCGGCCAGGTGCCGTCGTTCATCGTCGAGCCGAGGTGAGCGTCCGGCGGGCCCTTTGTCTCCGCGCTGCGTCTGTGGTGAACTCGCCGGCCATGGCGACGAACGGGAAAGAGGGCCGCGCCGTCGGGCCGTTGCAGCTGCTGGCGCTGGGACTCAACGGGATCGTCGGGGTGGGGATCTTCTTCGTCCCGGCCACGGTCGCGGCCGGCGCTCCCGGCCTGGGCGGCGTCCTCGTGTTCCTGGCCACCGGCCTGGCCCTGCTCCCGGCGGCTTTCGCGTTCGCCATCCTCGGCCGGCGCTTCGACGAGGACGGCGGTCCGGTGGTCTTCGCCCGTGCCGCCTTCGGCCCCGGCGTCGCCTTCCTGGTCGGCTGGGTGGCGTACGTCAGCGGCTTCTTCTCCCTGGCGGCGGTGGTGGTGGGCCTGGTGAACGCGACCGCGCCCGCCTGCGGCCTCACCGGCGCCATGCCGCGCCGGGCCGCCGCCGTGCTGCTGGTGCTGGCCCTGGCGCTGGTGGTCGCCTCCGGCCTGCGGCTCTCCGCCCGCCTGTGGACCAGCCTCACCGCGCTGAAGCTGGTCCCGCTGCTGCTGCTGCTGGGCGCGCTCGCCGTGGGCTTCGCCTCGCTGCCCCCGCCGGCCCCGCCCGTGGTCTCCCGCTCCTGGCTCGCCGCCGGGCTGGCGGTGATGTTCAGCTTCCAGGGCTTCGAGGTGGTGCCGGTGATCGCCGGGCAGGTCCGCTCCTCCTTCCGCGCCATCCCCATGGCGACCGTCGGCTCCCTGGGCCTGGCCATCGTGCTGTACTGCGCCCTGGCGCTCGCCTGCGTGCTGGCGCTGCCCGCGCTCGCCTCCTCGTCGGCTCCGCTGGCCGACGCGGCGGGGGTCCTCGGTGGGAGCGGCCTGGCCCGCCTGGTGGCGGCAGGCACCAGCGTCTCGGCCCTGGGCATCGCCTTCGCCATGACGGTGACGACGCCCCGCTACCTCTCCGCGCTGGCCGCCGGCGAGCACCACCTGCTCGATCTCGACCGCTACTCGTCGCGCGGGGTGCCGCTGCGTGCGCTGGCGGTGACGGCGGTGGTGGCGGCCGGACTGGTCGGTGCGCAGGAGCTGGGCGAGCTGTTCGCGCTCTCCAGCATCGCCGTGCTCATGCAGTACGGCGTCAGCGCCGCGGCGCTGCTGGTGCTCGCCTGGCGCCGGCAGCGCGGGCTCGTCCCACCTGACGCCTGGCCCGCGCTGCCCACGCTGCTCGTCGGAGTGGTGCTGGTGAGGTACGGTGCCACGCTGCGCGAGGCGGCGACGGCGCTGGGCGCGGTGGCCGTCGGCCTGCTGCTGCTGTGGCTGGCGACGCGACGCCGGCAGCCGGCGGGCCCGCGCGGCTGAGGTCTATACTCGCCGCATGCTCCACTTCAGGACGATCATCGAGCCGTTCCGGATCAAGTCGGTGGAGTCCGTGAAGTTCACGCGCCGGGAGGACCGCGAGCGGGTGCTGGCGGAGGCCGGCTGGAACGTGTTCCGGCTGCACGCCGAGGACGTGCTCATCGACCTGCTGACCGACTCGGGCACGGGGGCCATGTCGGCTGCGCAGTGGGGCGCGCTCATGCAGGGGGACGAGTCGTACGCGGGCAGCCGCTCCTTCTACCGCTTCCGCGACGTGGTCCAGGACCTCACCGGCTTCCGCCACGTGATCCCCACCCACCAGGGCCGCGCCGCCGAGCGGATCCTGTTCCACACCGTGGTGAAGCGCGGCGACCTCGTCCCCAACAACAACCACTTCGACACCACCCGGGCGAACGTCGAGGTGGAGGGCGCCGAGGCGCGCGACCTGGTGATCGCCGAGGGCCGCGTGCCCTCGCTGCAGCACCCGTTCAAGGGCAACCTGGACGTGGCGGCGCTCGAGAGGACGTTGGCGGAGGAGGGCGAGCGGGTGCCGCTGGTGATGGTCACGGTCACCAACAACGCCGGCGGCGGGCAGCCGGTGTCGCTGGCGAACCTGCGCGAGGTGCGTCGGGTCTGCGAGCGCTACCGCAAGCCTTTCTTCCTGGACGCCTGCCGTTTCGCGGAGAACGCGTACCTCGTCAAGCGGCGCGAGCCGGGGCAGGCCGACCGCCCGCCCAAGGAGATCGCGCGCGAGATGTTCTCGCTGGCCGACGGCTGCACCATGTCGGCCAAGAAGGACGGCCTCTCGAACATCGGCGGCTTCCTGGCGCTGAACGACGACGAGTGGGCCGAGCGCTGCCGCAACCTGCTGATCCTCACCGAGGGCTTCCCCACCTACGGCGGGCTGGCCGGCTACGACCTGGAGGCGGTGGCCCGCGGCCTGGAGGAGGTGGTGGAGGAGCCGTACCTGCGCTACCGCGTCCGCTCGATCGAGTACCTGCACGAGCGGCTCACCGCGGCCGGCGTCCCCGTGCTGCAGCCGGCCGGCGGCCACGCCGTCTACCTCGACGCCCGCGCGCTGCTGCCGCAGGTGTCCCCGCTTGCCTACCCCGGGATCGCGCTGGCCAACGCGCTCTTCGTCGAGGCCGGGGTGCGCGGGGTGGAGATCGGCACGGTGATGTTCGGCCGCCAGGCCGACGGCAGCGAGAAGCCGGCACCCATGGACCTGGTGCGCCTCGCCATACCCCGCCGCGTCTACACCCAGTCGCACATCGACTACGTCGCCGAGGCGGTGATCGCGGTCGCGGGCATGAAAGAGCGCCTGCGCGGCTACCGGATCGTGCGGGCGCCGTCGGTGCTGCGTCACTTCACCGCCGTGTTCGAGCCGCTCCCCGCCTGAGGACGCCATGAGCGCCTTCGTTTCCAGCCTGCTGGCCGCCGCCCTGCCGTTCGCGCAGTCCGGCTTCTCCGGTACCGACACGGCCTGGCACGCCGTGGCGGCGCGGCCGGAGATCGCGCCTCGTGCCTTCGTCGCCGACGCGCCGAGCCGCGGCGCGCCGGGGGCCCTGGCCCTCGCCGGCGACGGCAACCCGGCGGCAAGCGGCGGCTGGGAGCGCCGGCTCGACGGCGTCGAGGCCGGACGGTGGTACCGGCTACGCGCCTGCTACCGCGCCGAGCAGATCGCGCACGAGAGCTGGCAGGTGCTGGCGCGGCTCGACTGGCTGGACGCGAAGGGCGCCCGCGCCGGCCAGCCGGACTACGCGTGGCAGGTCGAGGACGACGCGGGCTGGCGTCGGCTGACCCTGGAGGCGCCTGCGCCCCAGGGCGCGCAGGCGGTGGCGGTCCAGCTGCAACTGCGGGACGCAGGCAAGGGCGTCGTCTACTGGGACGACGTCCGCGTCGAGGAGGTCCCGGCCCCCGCGCCGCGACGGGTGACGGTCGCGGCCGTGAACCTGCGCCCGCGGGGCACCGCCTCGGCCGCGGACAGCGTGCGCTCCTGGATCGCCACCGCCGCCGACGACGTGCCGCCGGGAGCGGACGTGATCCTGCTCTCGGAGGGCATCCCGATGGTCGGCACCGGCAAGCCGTACGTCGAGGTCTCCGAGGCGGTGCCCGGCCCGACCACGACCGCGCTCGGCGGCCTGGCGCGGCAGAAGCACGCCTGGGTGGTGGCGGGGCTGTACGAGCGCGAGGGCGCGATCGTCTACAACACGGCGGTCCTGATCGACCGCGAGGGCCGGCTGGCAGGCAGGTACCGCAAGGTCTACCTGCCGCGCGAAGAGGTGGAGGGCGGCCTCACCGCGGGAAGCGCCTACCCGGTGTTCAGGACGGACTTCGGGACCGTGGGCCTGATGGTCTGCTGGGACACCAACTTCGCCGACCCCGCCCGGGCGCTGGCGCTGGCCGGGGCGGAGGTCCTGCTGGTGCCGATCGCCGGGGGCAACGAGACCCTCGTCCACGCGCGGGCGATCGAGAACCGCGTCTTCGTCGCCACCTCCGGCTACGACATCGCCACGGAGATCGTGGACCCCGACGGGAAGACGCTGGCCAGGGCGGTGACCGACGGCACCGTGGCCGTCGCCACCATCGACCTCGCCCGCCGCTACACCGATCCCTGGCTCGGCGACATGCGCGCGCGGCTGCGCAAGGAGCTGCGCACCGAGGTGCCGGCGACTCAGCCCTGAGGGCGGCTCCGCGCGGGTCGGCCAGCGGGGGTCCCGGAGTCCGGGACCTCTACTGGTTCAGCAGCCGGTCCGCGGCGAGCACCAGGAACAGGTAGTCCGTGGTGCCCCCGCCCAGGACGTACTCGGTCTGCTGCCACAGGTACGGCCACACCAGCAGCTCCGGATAGTCGGGACGGATGAGGGCGGTGCCGGACACGCTGCCGCCCGGCAGGTAGCTCCAGTCGGCGCGGTTGAAGCCGTAGGCGACGGTGGTCGACCGCGCGCCGACACCCGAGACGAACGACGCCGTGTTCTCGCCCGGGTGGCAGCCCAGGACGAACGAGAGCGCGTCGAGCATGCCGTCGGCCGAGAAGAGCTGCGGGAACGCGGCGTGCAGGAAGTACTGCTCCATCCCGAAGGCCTGGATGTTCCAGCCGGCCCCCCAGATGTTCGGCTCGTACGGCACGCCGTACGGGGTCTTGCCCTCCTGCGCCCGCACCTCGTCGCGGTAGGCGACGACGGCGTCGGTCACGGCCTTGGTGAAGGCCGGGTCGTCGACCAGCGACAGCACGCGGCCGACCTGCCAGCCCGTCGAGGGAACGTGGCCGACGATCGCCTCGCGCTGGCCGACGAGGTAGTCGGCGTAGCGGCGGTCTCTCGTCGCCATCAGCAGCTCGACGCCGAGAGCGATGCGAGCGCTGGCGTGCCGGCGCGGCCCCGGTGCGGGCGGCTGCCGGTCCTCGCGTGCGCTCGTCCACACCTCCTGCGCGATGGCCAGGCACTCGGCGGCGAGCGGGTCGTCGTAGCCCCTGAGGGCGCGGGCGGAGGCGGCGAGACCGGCGGCCGCCTCGAGGGCGCGCTGGGGGTTGTCCTCGGTGAAGACCCAGCGGTCGTCGGCCGAGACCACGTTGTCCGTCTGCGAGGCGAAGTCGCCGAGGTGCGTGTACTGGCGCAGGGTTGGGCTGATGATGCCCCGGTAGAAGCGGCCGAGCGTGCGGTAGCTGCCGACGACGGTCAGAGCACCGTGCTGGATCTGCTGTAACACGTCCGGCTTGCCGTCGGGCTGGTGGATCTCCACCACCCGGTTCGCCTCGTCGACGCTGGTCTGATCGTAGTCGGGGTGGAAGGCCTCCCAGGCGAGCGCCAGCCCGCGCATGGTGTCGGCCTGCGACTCGACGCGCAGGTCGTCGTCGCCGGCGTCGTGCCAGCCGCCCTGGTTCAGCCCCGGCACCGGCTGGCCGGGGCCGAAGCGCGTCAGGGTCGAGGGGCCCTGGGCGTAGCCGTCGAAGTGGAGGTGGTCCACCGGCGCCATGCGCGCGTCGTCCTTGTGGCAGGCGTCGTGCCAGACGCGGTAGCGCTCGCTGACGCGGACGTGGCACATCTGGATGGGCAGGAAGTACTCGAGTGTCGGCTGCCACACCCCGCGGGCGAAGACGTCGGCCGCGATCCGGAAGGGACTGGAGCGGGCCTCGCCGCAGCGAACCAGGTACATCCCCGGCTCCCCGACGCGGCTGAAGTCGAGCCGGCGGTAGCGGTAGCGGAGGAAATCGCCCCACTCCTCGCCCGCGTCCTCGAGCACCGTGCGCAGGCTCCCGTCCTCCGCGATGCGCGACACCACGATCGGCGGCCGGCGCGTGTCGTTCTTGTCCAGCTCGACCACCGCGATCTTGCGCTGGCTCGGGTGATAGCCCACCTGCGACACCTGCACCACCGGCTGCCTGGTCCAGCCCGGGATCGCGTGCGGCATCACCCGCCAGTCGACGGCGCCCTTCGCCGCCCCCCTCGCGATCAGCGAGCGCACCACGAACCAGCCGTTGTTGTGCTGGCCGCGGCCGTCCACCAGCTCCAGCTCGCTGCCGGTCGCGTCCTCGATGCTCATCCGCTGCTCTTCGGACTCCGGCGCGATCACCAGGCGCCGGCCCCGGGCCATGGCCGCGATCTGGTAGTCGCCGTGCGCGTCGAGGGCGCCCGGGCCGTTGGCCTGGCGCGGGAACAGGCCCTGCGCGGTGTTGGTGGCCCAGGTCTTTCCGAACAGCGCGCCGGGGAAGAGCTCCAGGTTGAAGCCGACGGTGCCGATCCACGCGTCGGGCAGCGGCTGGTCGAGGTCGACCAGGATGCGGAAGCCCTGGCCCTCGGGGCGGACGCGCACCGTGTAGGCGAAGCGCAGGTCGGGGTACACGATCGGGTTGAAGCCCTTGCGGTCCCGCGACTCGTCGGGGTACGCCATCCTCACGCTGATCTCGCCCGTGGCCCGGTCGACCGTGCGCCTGCCGATCACCTTGGGGATCGGTTGCCACTGCCCGGGCGTGCGGTCCAGGCGGAGCTCGCCGTTGGTGGCGACACGCTGGCCGTTCTGGATGATGCCGACGCCGCCCTGGTGTCCCTCGGGGTAGTAGTCCTGGGCGAGCATCACGTCGAGACCGGGCATCGAGAGGTACTCGAGGTCGTTCAGCCGCAGCGTCGGCGGCTCGGCAGCCGCGACAGGATGGGCGGCGGCGAGGGCGACGAGCGCCAGCGCGGCGAGGGCCGCGCGCGGCGCGCGGGGATCCAGTCGGGATTGGCGGCGTCCGGTCATGGGTTCCACATCGTGCCAGAATGCCGCCGCCCCGGCGAGCACCATGGCCAGGCTGAGCGGGCTCGAAGGCAACCTCCCCAAGATGGCGGCGGTGCGCTTCCTGTGCTGGATGCACTGGATGAGCGCAGTGATCGTCCCCTTCTTCCGCGACTGGGGCCGCCTCAGCTACACGCAGATCTTCGCCCTGCAGGCCTGGTTCATGCTGGCGAACTTCCTGCTCGAGGTGCCGACCGGCGCGGTGGCCGACCGCTTCGGCCGGCGGGTGTCGGTGGGCCTGGGCGGGCTGCTGCTCGGCGTGGCGACGCTCCTGTACGCGAGCGTCCCCTGGCTGCCGGTCTTCTTCCTGGGCGAGACGGTGTTCGCCCTCGGGCTGACGCTGATCTCCGGGGCAGATGAGGCCCTCGTCTACGACTCGCTCAAGGCGCTCGGCCGCGAGCAGAAGGCGACGCGGGTGATGTCGCGCCTGGCAGCCTGGATGCTGGCGGGGCTCACTGCGGGTGCGCTGCTCGGGGCGGTGGCCGCCGCGCGTCTCGGCGTGCGCGCCCCGTTCCTGTTGCAGGCGCTGCCGATGGCGCTCTCCGGCGTGATGGCGCTCACGCTAAGAGAGCCGCCCCGCGCCCGCGAAGCCGACGACGAGCGACGGGGATATCTCCGGCTCATCTCCGGCGGCCTCCACCATTTCCGCCGCGCGCCCGAGCTGCGCGCGCTGGCGGTCGACCTGGTCGCCTGCTCGACCGTCGCCTCGCTCGTGTTCTGGGTGTATCAGCCGCAGCTCATGCGGGCCTCGGTCCCGCTCGCCGCCTTCGGCGTCGTCCACGCCGGCATGGCGCTGGGCCAGATCCTGTTCCTGGCCCGGGTGCCGCTGCTCGAGCGGCTGAGCGGGGGTCGGGTGCGGCTGCTGCGGTTGACCGCCTGGCTGCCGGCCGTCTGCCTGCTGGTCCTCGCAGCGACGGCCCAGCCGGCGCTCAGCATCGGGCTCATCCTGGTGGCCACGGTGGCCGGCGCAGGCCGGACGCCCCTCTTCAGCGGCGCCCTGAACGCCCGCATCCCCTCGGAGCGCCGCGCCACCGTGCTGTCGGCCGTCTCCGCCTCGCGGACTCTGCTGGTCGGCGTCCTCTACCCGGCGATCGGCGCGATCCTGGACCGCTCGCTGCCGGCCGCGCTGGTGTTCGTGGGGGCCGCCGGGATCGCAGCGGCGATCTTCGGCGCGGCGCCAGGCGAGTTGCTGGAGGAGAAGCCGGCGGCCCCGGCCGCGCTCTCGGCCTGACGCGGAGGCCTCCCCCTTCGTGCGGGCCCGACGGTTACTGGGCGGGCGGCGTGGCGGCCGGCTCGGGCGTGGCGCCGACGCGGCGGCCGAGCAGGAAGCTCACCATGCTGTTGACGTCCATGGTCGACACGTTGCTGCCGGGCACGATCAGGATGCGCTTCTTGGCGAGCTGCTGGGCCACCTGCATCTTCACGTAGGCCTCGCCGCCCATCTTGCTGAGCGCCTCCGCCTCCTTGCGCACGCCCTCTGCCTCGGCCTGGGCCACCGCCACCACCGCCTTCGCCTCGTTGGTCTTGGTCTGGTAGTAGGCGTCGGCCTCGTAGCGCACGCGGCCGGCGGAGCCCAGCGAGTCCTCCAGCTGCTGGTTCCAGAGAGCCCGCTTGGCCTCGAGCTCGCTCTTCTTCTGGGCCACGATGTTCTTCTGCTGCTCGACCAGCGTCTGCATGTCGGCCTCGGCCTGCTTCTGGGCGTTGATGGCCGCCTGGTACTCGGCGTCGAAGCGGTGCTGCTGGACCTGCAGCATGTCCACCACGATGCCGTAGGGCTCGAGTGCCCTCACCAGCGCCTCGCGGGCCTTCTGCGCCATGTCGTTCTTGACGGTGACGTGGTAGTACTCCTCGCTCGTGATCTCGTTGAAGGTGTCGCGGATCACCGAGCGCGCCACCGGCCGCACCACCCGCTCCTTGATCTCCAGGATGGACTGGCCCACGTGGAAGACCAGGTAGGCCGCCTTCTTGGGGTCGACCCGCCACATCAGGTTGACGTCGATGTGGACGTTGTTGCCGTCCTTGGTCTTGAAGGTGATCTCGTCGGGCACCGGCCGGTCGCCCTCCTCCGGGTTGGCGTTCATCAGCAGGTTCTGCTGGGAGATGGGCAGGGTGGTCCACTCGTTGACGATCGGCAGGAAGAAGTAGACCCCGCCCGGCTCGTAGACCTGGGTCTCCCCCCGCTTCTCGAAGATGCCGAAGAGGCTGGTGCGCACGCCCACCTCGGTGGAGCTCGTCATGCCGCAGGCGGAGAGCCAGAGCGCGAGCGGCAGCAGCAGGACGGGGCCGAGGCGGCGGTCCGTTGCGCGCATCACTTCTTCTCCGCCTTCGCCGGGACGGCCACCGGAGGGCCGCCGGGGCCGACCCCGATCAGCCCCCAGGCCTGCCGCACGAAGGCGATGTACTGCTCGGGGGTCATCACCGCCCCCTCGATGTTGTCGAACATCTTCGAGGTCTCCAGGGCCACCACGTAGCGGCCGCCCGACTGGGCGAGGGCGTCCGCCCGCAGGCGCTTGGCCTCGGCCTGGGCGACGTTGACCTCCTTGTCAGCCTTCGCCCGGGTCTGCGAGGCGTACAGCTCGGCCTCGGCGCGCACCTTGGCGATCTGCGCCTGCACCTCGGACTCCGCGATGGTGATGGCGGCGTTGCCCTTCGACTCGAGCTGCTTCAGCTTGGCGCGCTCCTCGTTGGCCAGGCTCTCCTTGCGGTTCTTCTCCGCGAGCTGCACGGCCACCTTCTTGTCCTGCAGCGCCTTCTCGTAGCTGTCGGCGTAGCGGAAGTTGCGCAGCAGCAGCTCCTTCACCTCGAACCCGCGCTCCTGGAAGCGCTGGGCCAGCAGCCTCTTGGCCTCGTCGAGCGCGCGGATCCGCAGCGACTCGTCGTAGAAGGACTCGGCGTTCATCTTGCCGAGCGTGGTGAGGACGCCGTTGCGGAAGGTGTTGAGGACGAAGGCGTCGACGTAGAGCGAGCCCCAGCCGAACTCGCGGGCGACCTTGACCGGGTCGGCGATGGAATAGAGGAGGGTGATGTCCACGGTGACCGCGTAGCCGTCCGAGGTCTGCACGTTGAGGGCGTCCACCACCCGGTGGGTGGTGCCTCCCCCGAGGACCTGGTCGCGCCGCGCGAAGTACTTCTCGACGCGGCGCTCGACGTCGCCACCCATGCGGCGGGCGCGGGCCTCGGCCTCCTGGGCGTCGTAGGAGGCCTCCAGCACGTGGATCTCGCGGGGGAAGGTGTGCATGGTGACGCCCGGTCCCACGAAGTAGAGCCCGGCCGTGAACGCCCGCTCGACGATGCCCACCTTGAAGCCGAACTTGCGCTGCTCGACCCCCCACTGGTTCGGCTGCACCCGGGTGGTGCAGGCCCCGTAGAAGACGAGGCCCAGCAGGAAGAGGGCGAGCAGGCGGAAGGTGGTGCGGGTGAGCGAGGCGCGCACCCGCGCACCCGCCTGAGAGACTCCGGCCAGCGTGACCATCACTGTCCTTCCTTGGCACGCGGCCCGGGAGTGGGCGTGGGCCGAGGGGGCTCCACGGGGGACTCGACGGCCGTCGCGGCCGCCCCCAGCGAGCCGCGCTCCCAGGCCGAGGTGAGGTAGCCGAGGTCCAGCCGCCAGATCTCGTCGTCGGTGCGGGCGACGAGGTCGTTGAGCTGGTGCTCGTAGCGGCGCAGCGCCAGGTATCGACGGAGGCTCGGGAACACGAAGCCGCCGATGCCGAACACCAGCACCCACTCCTTCGACCAGATGGGAATGAACGGCGCCCACACCACGAAGGCGCCGACCAGCAGACCGAGGACGGCCCAGCCCAGGCGTTCCACGGCATGCGCCGACTCGGGCGCCAGGTAGAAGTCGTTGCGCTCGCGCGGGGTGAAGCTCGCGGCCAGCCGCGCGTAGGCGGGCAGCACGACCTTGCGGATCCTCTCGTCGACCCTCTGGAACAGCTCCTGCTGCTCGTCCGTCGACAGGTGCGTGAGGTGGGCGATCTTCTCCCGCAAGGTGCGGACCTCACGCTCGTAGAGCTCGGCGAAGAAGGGCTCCACCCGGCCGCTCTCCAGCATCTCGGCGGTGAGTCCCGGGCGGGAGTTCTCGAAGGTCTGCAGCAGCGAGTCGACGAAGCCCTCGAGCGTCCGGTGCTCGCGGACGGGCGTCGAGAGCAGGCGCGCGAAGCGGCCCATTGAAACCCCGCGATTATATACGTGCGTCGTCGTATGCTCTGCTCCATGCTGCAGCGTCATCGCCTCGCCCGCGCCACTCTCATGACAGCCGTCGCCGCGCTCGCTCTCGCCGGCTCGCTCGCCCTCGCCCAGGCCGACCGCTTCGCCATTCCCGCGACCGACGACGGTCTCCCCGGCCAAGGGCCCATCCGCCGCTACGACTGGTTCCAGAAGCTCTGGCGCGAGCGGCGCTCGGGCTGGGCGCAGCGTGTCGACCGGGACCGCCACGCGGTGGTGTTCCTCGGCGACTCGATCACCCAGGGCTGGGGCGACGACCTGGGCGGCGCCTTCCCCGGGGTGAAGGTGGCCAACCGCGGCATCAGCGGCGACACCACCCGGGGGGTGCTCATCCGGCTGCAGGAGGACGTCCTCGCTCTCGACCCCGGGGCCGTCGTGCTGCTCATCGGCACCAACGACCTGGAAGAGGGAGCGACCCCGGAGGTCGCCGCCTCCAACCTGAAGCTGATCCTGGCGGCGCTCGAGCAGCACGACGGCCGCATGCCGATCGTGCTGTGCCAGGTCTTCCCCAGCTCGGCCAAGATGAAGCGCCCGGCCGACGAGATCCGGGCGATGAACGCCCTCTACCTGAAGGCCGTCCGCAACGACGCGCACGTCACGTACGTCGAGACCTGGCCCCTGTTCGCCGGCCCGCAGGGCGACGCCATCGCCGCCGAGTTCCCCGACCTGCTTCACCCGAACGCGGCCGGCTACGCCAAGTGGGCAAAGGCGCTGCGGCCGATCCTGGCGACGCTCGGCTTGATGGAGACGAGCGACGACGCTTTCCAGCCTGAGCCGGGATTCGAGAGCCTGTTCGACGGCCGCGACCTCACCGGCTGGGGCTACCGGCCCACGAGCGAGGAGGACAAGGCGGCGGCCCGGCAGTGGCAGGCCAGCGATCCGGAGGCGGCGGCCTGGCCCTTCGTGACCGCGTCCGTCCGTTTCGACGGCCTCGCGGCCAGCCCCGACGGGCGCTTCGCCGCGATGCACGGCCGGCTGGTGGTCAAGGCGCCGCCCGAGTTCCGCAAGATCCAGCAGCTGTGGACGACCCGCGAGTTTCCCGGCGACTTCGTGCTACGGCTCGAGTTCCGGGCGACACCCGACGCCGACAGCGGCGTCTACGTGCGCGGGCCGCAGCTGCAGTGCCGCGACTACCTTCTGGCCGGCCCCTACAAGGACCTCCGGAGCTATCGCCCGCAGGACTGGAACGCGCTGGAGATCACCGTGACCGGGAGGGTGGCCCGCGCCACCTGCAACGGCGAGCTGCTGGAGGCGGCGATGCCGCTGCCGCCCTCGGGGCCGATCGGCCTCGAGGGCGACCGCGGGCAGATGGAGTACCGGCGCATCCGGATCAGGCTGTCGTCGGCCCCGCCTTCCCGCTGACCTGCTTCCGCGTCAGCGGCCCTTCTTCTGGTAGGTCCCCACCAGCTCGGCGTGGGCGAGCACATGCCCCCTCATGGCCGACTCCACGTCCGGCTTGGTGGCGGCGCCCAGGTCGGGCAGCACGGTGTCGAGCGCGTACAGCTTGTGGAAGTAGCGGTGGCGGCCGATGGGCGGGCAGGGGCCGCCCCAGCCGGTCCGCTTCCAGTCGTTGGTCCCCTGCCGCGCGCCGGCCGGCAGGTCGCGCGCGCTCACGGCCTGCGGCAGGCCCTTGGCGGTCGGCGGCAGGTTGTAGAGCACCCAGTGCACCCAGGTCATCTTCGGCGCCTTCGGGTCCGGGGCGTCGGGGTCGTCCACGATCAGCACCAGGCTCTGCGCCTTCTCGGGGACGCCGTTCCAGTCCAGCGCGGGCGAGAGGTCCTGGCCCTCGCAGGTGAACGGCGTCGGGATCTCGCCGCCGGCCGTGAAGGCGGGCGAGCTCAGGGAGAGTCCCACGCTTGCCTCCTTACCGCTTGTAGCCGAACTTCTGCAGCAGCTCCTGGCGCCAGGCGACGCCCGCCGCGTCCTCGACGCCCTTCGGGGAGGAGCCGTCGACGACACCGAGGATCCCGCGGCCCTGCTCCGTCTCGGCCACGATCACCTGCAGCGGGTTCGCGGTGGCGCAGTAGATCCGGCACACCTCGGGGCAGGCCTTCACCGCGTTCAGCACGTTCAGCGGGAAGGCGTTCTTCAGCATGACCACGAAGCTGTGGCCGGCGCCGATGGCCCGGGCGGCGGCGACCGCCGCCGCCTTCATCTCCTCGTCCGTGCCCTCGGCGCGCACCAGGCAGGCGCCGGAGGCCTCGCAGAACGCCAGCCCGAACTTGACGCCCGGCACCGAGCCGACCAGCGTCTCGTAGAGGTCCTCGACGGTCTTGATGAAGTGCGACTGGCCGAGGATCAGGTTGACGTCGGCCGGCTTCTCCACCGCCACCAGCTTCAGCTCCAGGCCCATGGCCGCCAGTCTGCTCCGCCCCCGCCCGCGAGGCAAGGGGAGTGTAGACTTCCAGCAGATGCCCCTCGTTTGTGCGTACAAAGCGCGCCACGGCGATGGCTTCTGTGTGACCGACTGCCCGGCGCAGGCGCCCTGCGGCGTCTTCGAGACCCTGCGGGTGGAGCGGCCCGAGCAGCTGCCGCCGCCTTCGCCGTGCGTCATCGACGTGGCCGTGCTGGACATGAACCACGGCTGGCCGAACCTGGGGCACGACTCGCTGCTGCATGCGGTGCAGGACGCCTGCTGCGCGGCCGTCGCGGCGCTGGAGGCAGCCTCGCTGCGGGTGCGGGTGATCTCCTACGACGTGAGGCGCTGCGGCATGCTGCCCGAGGCGCCCGGCGGTCGTCATGCGCTGTACCTGGGCACCGGCGGCCCGGGCCACATCGACCCCCGGGCGAACGACGGCGAGGCCGCCTTCTCCCAGGGCATCCGGGAGAACCCCGCCTGGGAGGCCCCGGCCTTCGCGCTCTTCGACGCCATCCGGGACGACCCCGAGGCCGCGCTGCTCGCCGTCTGCCACACCTTCGGCGTGCTGTGTCGCTGGTCGCAGGCAGCGCGGCCGGTCCTGCGCGGGACCTCCAAGGGCAAGTGCGCGGGCCTGCTGGAGAACGTGCTCTCCGCCCGCGCCCGGCAGCACCCCTGGTTCTCCGTCTTCGCCGCGCTGCTGGGAGAGGTGCCGCGGCTGCGGGTGCTGGAGAACCGCCTGTTCGACCTGGTGCCGGACCTCGACCGCTGGCCGTCCTGGGCGGCGCCGATCGGCTTCGAGACCCGCGGGGTGGGCGGGCCGCCCGGTGAGGCGGTGACCATGATCGAGTTCGCCCGCGACGGCGGCGGGGTGGTGCCGCGCGTGTTCGCTGTGAACCACCACCCCGAGATCGTGGACCGCTCGCGCCAGCGGACCATCCTCGACCAGAAGCGCGCACGCGGCGAGGTCGGCGAGGAGTGGTACCGCGAGCGACTGGAGACGCTCACCCGCACGCTGCCCGGCGAGGACGTGGACCAGCGGCTGCACCTGACCTCCGACTTCACGCTGCTGGGCCCGCTGCGCTTCCACCTGTTCCGGCAGATCCGGCGGCGCGCGGAGGCGCTCGGTGCTCCGGCCGGGCTGCACGAGGACGCTGTCGTCGCGGCTCTGCTGGACGGGCCGGTGGGAACCGCGGCGGCCGGTGTTCCCTGAGCGCCGATGATACCCAAGCCCCCCTTCCTCAAGGACCTCACGCCCGACCAGGAGATCGCCGAGTTCGAGCGGCTGAAGCCGCGGCTGGCCGAGGTCTGGTCGTCGCTGACCATGCAGGAGGAGGTGCCCCACACCTCGGTGGTGGTGCCCTCGTTGACCCTGGACCAGAGCGAGCTGCGCAAGATCGCCGGCGCCAGCTTCTACGAGGAGCGGCTGCTGTTCCTGCTGATCCGCCTGCGCAACCCGCGCGCCCGCGTCGTCTTCGTCACCTCGCAGCCGATCCACCCGATGATCCTCGAGTACTACCTGCAGTTCCTGGCCGGCATCCCGGCCAGCCACGCCCGCTCGCGGCTGACGCTGCTCTGCGCGGACGACGCCTCGCCGCGCTCGCTCACCGAGAAGATCCTGGAGCGGCCGCGGCTCATCGAGCGCATCCGCGCCGGCATCCACGACCCCGCGCAGGCGTACCTGACCGTCTTCAACTCGACGCCGTTCGAGCGGAAGCTGGCGGTGCTGCTCGGCATCCCGCTCAACGGCTGCGACCCCAGGCTGGCCAGGCTGGGCACCAAGTCCGGCAGCCGTCGGGTCTTCCGCCAGGCGGGGGTGGACCTGCCGGAGGGCTTCGAGGACCTGCACGCGCCCGCCGAGGTCGAAGAGGCGCTCCTCGACCTGCGCCAGCGCCGCCCCGGGATCCGCCGCGCGGTGATCAAGCTCGACCAGAGCTTCTCCGGCGAGGGCAACGCGATCCTGCGCTACCCGGAGTCGGGCTCACGCCAGGCCCTGCGCAAAGCCCTGCGGCAGGTCGAGTTCTCGGTGCCGACGGAGACCGCGGAGTCCTACTTCGACAAGTTCTCCAGGATGGGCGGCATCGTCGAGGAGTTCATCGAGGGCGAGGAGAAGCTCTCGCCCAGCGCGCAGCTGCGGCTCAGCCCCGCCGGCGAGGTGGAGCCCATCTCCACCCACGACCAGATCCTGGGCGGCCCCAGCGGCCAGGTGTTCCTGGGCTGCCGCTTCCCCGCCCGCGACGACTACCGGCTCCGCATCCAGGAGCTGGGGACGCGGATCGGCGCCGTGCTGGGCGAGGCGGGGGCGGTGAGCCGGTTCGGAGTCGACTTCCTGGTCCACCGCGGCGGACCCCGGGAGGAGTGGAAGATCACGGCGCTCGAGATCAACCTGCGCATGGGCGGGACCACGCATCCCTACCTCGCCCTGCAGTTCCTGACCGGCGGCAGGCTCGACCGCGCGAGCGGCCTCTTCCTCTCGCCGGGCGGCCACGCCAAGTACTACAAGGCCACCGACAACCTCTACTCGGAGCAGTACCGGGGCCTGCTGCCCGAGGACCTGGTGGACATCCTGACCGTCAACAAGCTGCACTACAGCCACGGCAGCGAGTCCGGGGTGCTGTTCCATCTCATCGGCGCGCTGTCGGAGTTCGGAAAGCTGGGGCTCACCGCGATCGCCAACAGCCCGGCCCAGGTCGACGAGCTGTACGCCCACACCCTCGAGGTCCTCGACCGGGAGACCGCCTTCGGGCGATAGCCGCATCCGGCTCGTCCTCGCCGGCGTGAGGTCAGGAAGGCTCGGCCCGCATCTCCAGCAGGCGCTCGGCCTCGCGGCGTGCCTCCTCGAGGGTGCTGACCGCCCCGTCGAGCTGGCGCTCGTAGACGGCCTGCAGCACCCGGCCGACCTCCGGCCCGGGCCGGACGCCCATCGCCAGCAGGTCGCGCCCGCGCAGGATCGGCGCCGGAGGCCGGACAGCCACGTCCAGGGCGCGGACGCGCTCGCGGAACCACTCCATGGCCACCGGCTCGAAGCGGCCCGGCCGCCGGCCGACGCAGTCGGCGCGCGCCAGGCGGTACAGCAGGTCCGGCTCGCACTTGCGGGCCAGGCGGCGGATGGCGCCGTCCGACACGCGCTCGCGCTCGTCGTAGAGCTGCCCGGGCTTGAGGTGCTCGGCCACCAGGCGCAGGACCTGGCCGCGCACGTCGTAGCCGTGGAGGGTGTGGACGTTCCAGCGGTCGAGCAGGGACTCCGTGGGCGGCAGCCCGGCCTCCTCGTGGCCACGTGAGCGGATGCGGCCGTCCTCGAAGCGGGTGGTGGCGGGCTTGCCGAGGTCGTGGCAGAGCGCGCCCAGCATCAGCGCCAGCTGCCGCGGGCGGTCGAGGTCGGCGATCAGCGCGGCGGCCTCGTCGACCACCTGCAACGTGTGCAGCCAGACGTCGCCCTCCGGGTGCCAGTCCGGGTCCTGCGGCGTCGGCTCGAGCGGGAGCAGCTCGGGCGCGACCGTCGGCAGCAGCCCCCACTGCTTCATCAGCGCGAAGCCGCGCGACGGCTGCTTCGCCTGGCGCAGCAGCTTCTCGATCTCGCCGAGCACGCGGTCGGCCGGCAGCTCGGCGAGCGGCATCGAGGCGCACAGCGCCGCCGTCGCCGCCTCCACCTCCAGCTCCAGGCGCGCCGCGAACTGCACCGCCCGCAGCGCCCGCAGCGGGTCCTCGCCGAAGTGGCCCGGGTCGACGGCGCGCAGGATCCGACGCTGCAGGTCCTGGCGACCGTGCCACGGGTCGAGGAGCTCGCCGCTGAACGGCTCCAGCAGCAGGGCGTTGATGGTGAAGTCCCGCCGCCGGGCCGCCTCCTCGATGGACAGTCCCGGATCGCCCTCCACGGCGATCCCGCGGTGACCGGGGCCGAGCCTGGAGTCGCGCCGGGGCAGCGAGAGGTCGAGCGCGCCCTCGACACCCGCGATGCCGCTGAGCTTGAAGACGCGGAAGGCCTGGCCCACGGCGTCCACGCGGCCGAAGCGGCGCAGCACCGCTTCCAGTCGATCGGCCGGAAGGCCGAAGACCTCCACGTCGTAGTCCTTCACCGGCAGTCCCAGCAAGGCGTCGCGGACCGCCCCGCCGACGAGGTACGGCCGCCCGCCGGCCTCGCGCAGCGCGGCCAGCAGCAGGCGCAGTCCGGGCGGCAGCTCCAGCTTCATGGCGGCGGTCGCGACCAGCCTAGCACGCGCCATCGCTGTTGCCCGAGGAAGGGCTTGACCTGTGTGCCGCTGTAGTAGTACAGTCATACTGTGGAGCCGAGGCTGAGCGTCGACCCCGCGCTGCCGGTGCCGATCTGGAGCCAGATCGAGGACGGGATGCGGCGGCTGGTCGCCTGCGGGGCGATGAGGGCTGGCGAGACCGTCCCCTCGGTGCGCGACCTGGCGCGCCAGCAGCGCGTCAACCCCAACACGGTGGCCAAGGCCTACCAGCGGCTGGTGGACGCCGGCGTCTTCGAGACCCGCCGCGGCGAGGGCACCTTCGTCGCCGCCCACCCGCCCTCGATGTCGGCTGCCGAGCGCGAGCGCGAGCTGCGCGAGGGCGCCTCGCGCTTCGCCGCCCTGGCGGTCACGCTCGGCTGCACGCGCGGGCAGGCGACGGCGGCGCTGCAGGCGACCTGGCCCGACGGTGAGCCCTCTCCCCGCGGAGGCAAGCGATCATGAGCGACGCCACGACGGGCTCCGCCATCCAGGCCGAGGCTCTCGCCGTCCGCTACGGGCGAACGGCCGTGCTCGAGGACGTCAGCCTCTCGGTCCCCCGCGGCTCCGTGTACGCCCTTCTCGGCCGCAACGGCTCGGGCAAGTCCTCGCTCCTGCGCGTGCTGCTCGGCCACAGGCCGCCGGCTGCCGGGCGCGCGCGCCTGCTGGGTGAAGATCCCTGGAGGCGCCGCACCACGCTGATGGAGCGCGTCGGCGTCGTCCCCGAGGAGCCCGACGCACCTCCGGAGATGACCGCGGCCCAGCTCTCGCGCTTCTGCGCCGGCGTGTACCGCCACTGGGACGCGGCGGCCGTCGCCGAGCGGATACAGCGCTTCGAGGTGCCCGCGCTCCGACCGTTCGGGTCGTTGTCCAAGGGCCAGAAGGGCGCGCTGGTGCTGGCGCTCGCCCTCGGCCACGGACCCGAGCTGCTGGTCCTCGACGACCCCACGCTGGGCCTCGACGTGGTCGCCCGCGACGCCGTCTTCGGCGAGGTGATCGGCGAGCTGGCCGACCGCGGCACGACCGTGTTCGTCGCCACGCACGAGCTGCGCGCCGTCGAGGGCATCGCCGACCACGTCGCGATCCTTCATCGCGGTCGCCTGGTCCTCTCGGGCGCGCTCGAGTCCCTGAAGGCCGAGCGCGGCCTGTCGCTGGAGCAGCTCTTCGCCTCGGTCGCTGGCTCGCGGGCCGCGGACGTCCACCTGGCGGAGGTTCGGCCATGAAACGCTTGCTGGCGGTGACTGCGCGCGAGCTGCGCGAGCGCTGGCTGCTGTTCCCGGCCAGCCTGGTGCTCGGCCTCAACCCGCTCGTGTTTCCGGCCTTCGGCGTGGACAGGCGGGAGATGCCGTTCGTGGGGGTGGTCGCCGCGGTCGGGCTCGCCGCCGCAGCCGCCGTGATCATGGGCTCCACCATGCTGGCTCGTGACGCCGCGAACGGCCGGCTGGGCTTCCTGTTCTCGCGACCCTTGTCCTGGAGGACGATCTGGGGCGGCAAGTGGCTCGCCGCGCTCGTCCTGGTGGCGGGCAGCGGGTTGCTGGCGGCGATCCCCTTCATGGTGGTCTACCCGCCCGGAGCGCCGGCGGGGCTTCCAGGCTCGCCGGTGCCCCTCGTCTCCTGGCTCGGCGTCCTGGCCCGGGAGCACGGATGGGTGTTCGGCCTCTACGCCCTGATGCTGGGTGTCGGCGTGGCCAATCTCCTCGCCACCGCCTACCGTTCACGCTCGCCGTGGGTGGTCGGCGACATGGTCCTGGCGGCGGCCGCAGTCTGGATCGCGCGGCGCCGGGTGGCTCCCCTGTGGCTCTTGGGCGGCCTGCAGACGCCGCCGCCGGATCTGGCCCTGGCGGTGGTCCTGCTGCCGCTCGCGATCGGCCTCCTGGCCGGCAGCGCGGCGCAGGTCGCCATCGGCCGGACCGACCCTCGCCGGGCCCACCTCGCTCTCTCGCTCACCTTCTGGGCCGTCGTCTACGCGACCCTCGCCGGCGCCGCCGGCCGGCTCGCCTGGATCGAGGCGGCCGGACCCGCCGACCTGCGGTCCTACGACATGGCCAGGGAAGCGAACGGCCGCTGGCTGTTCGTCGCGGGCGAGAGCGGCCGGGCCCGCTGGTTCGGCGCCGGATTCCTGCTCGACACCACCTCCGGCAACTACCTGCAGGTCACGCCGAGCCTGTCGGCCCTCGCGCTCGGCGCGATCGACGATCGGGTGCCGAGCTTCCCGCAGAGCCTGAGCTTCTCGGCCGACGGCCGCTACGCGGCCTTCTGGGAGCCGGACACCGCGCGCGGATCGACGGCCCTCGTGCGCGTCCTTCTGTCGACCGGCACGCCGCGGAGGGAGCGCGTCGGCCTCGCCTCGACGCCCCCGCCGGGGTGGTGGACCGCCCTCGCCCTTTCGGCCACCGGGGGGCACGCGGTGCTGGTGAGCGAGGCGATGGCGTCGCTTCACGAGCTCCCGGCCGGACGCGCCGCCGCGACCTGTGCGCTGGCCCCCGGGTGGCGCGCAATGGCGATCCGGTTCCTGGACGAGGACGCCGCGCGCGTGTGGCTGGTCCTCCGCTCCGGGGTCCCCAGGCCGACCACCGACGACGAGATCCGGATCCTGGACATCTCCAATGGCGGCGGCTGCCGCGCGACCGCGTTCACGGTCCCCCCGACTCCCAGCGCGCCCGCACGGCCGACAGTCCTCACCGTCGACGCCACCGGGAAGCGACTGCTCACGAGCCGGGACGCGCTCGCCTTGCGCGACGGCGCGACCGGCGCGCTCCTTTCCACGCTGGTCGACTCCGGGGTGATGTGGGGCCGGTTCCTGGGAGACGGCCGGATCGCCGCGATCGCAGCGAGCGAGAGCGGCTCCGTCCTGCGCATCTTCTCGCCCGAGGGTCGGGACACGACGACGGCAGCTCTCGAGCACAAGCCGAGCGTCCTCGGCCCGGAGATCGCCCCGGGGCGGGTGGTGGTCCCCCTCGGCTGGCGGTGGCCCCAGTCCCTCGGCAGCTACGTGGTGGACGCGACGGACGGTCGTGTCGTGCAGCGCTTCCATGACCTCACGCCGCCGCTCCCGGCCTGGTGGCTCGGCGACTTCACGCAAGACCCGGACCTCCGTACCGCCGCAAGGGCCGTCTACCTCACTGATGCTGACGGTCGTCTCTGGCGATTGGATGGCCGGACGGGCGAACGGCGCGTGGTGGCCGGCCCGGGGGCACCCCGCGGCCGCCGGCTCGACTGAGAAGACCGGCGACGCCTGCGCGTCGCACAGGGGCACGCCGGTGCGCTGACGCCTCACACCTCCCCGCGCTCCAGGGCCTGGATCATGACGTCCGTCGCGCGGGTCGAGGCCTCCGCCAGCAGTGCGACCAGCGGCTCGGTGTCCAGCCGGAACGCCGCCCGCAGGCAGGCGAGGAGGTACGGAGCGTCCGCCGCCACCAGGATGGGCGGGCGCATGCCGCGGGCTGCCATCACGTGCGACGCCGCCAGCCGCGCCACGCGGCCGTTCGCGTCCTCGAAGGGCAGCACCTCCAGGATGCGGGCATAGGCGAGGCCGGCGGCCTGCTCGGGCCGCAGGTCGCGCAGCCCGGCGGCCGACAGCCACTCCTCCAGCGTCGCGAGCCGCGCCTCGATCCACTCCGGCGGTGTCGTCGGCGCATCCTCCCGGTCCCGCTCGCGGGTGCGGAAGCCGACCGGGCCGGCGACGGCGGCGTGCCAGGTGCGGAGAGCGGCGACCGTGAACGGCGCGTCTCGCGCCACCGCCGCCTGTGCGCGGCGCAGTGCCACCACCTCGGGCGGGGCGAGGCCGGTGCTCCGCGAGGCGCGCACCTCGTCCCAGCTCGCCCGCACCCCGGCCAGCTCCAGGCTCCCGAGCAGCTGAGCGTCGGCGACCAGCTCGGCGAGGCGGGGGTCATCGGCGGCGCGGCCCCTCTCGGCGAGGAGGGCCGTCAGGCGCCGCTCCCTGGCACCGCCCGCGAGCTGCAGCCTCATCGGACGATGCCACGATGGCCGGTTGCAGCCGTACCCTGAAGAGGCTTAACTACAATCAGGAAACAGGGGTCTGGAGGGAGGCCGTGGTGTCCAAAGCTGCCGCACTGGTCGCGGTCTTGTGCCTGGCGGCGCCCACGCTGGCTCGCGCCGACGACAAAGACAAGGGAAAGAAGGCGAAGAAGCCGGGGCTCGAGCTGCGGGCCACCCCGCGGTTCGCGTTCTCCCCGGCGCACATCCTGTTCACCGCCGAGCTCAAGGGCGGCGACGACGTCGAGGAGTTCTACTGCCCGGAGATCGAATGGGAGTGGGGTGACGGAGGCAAGAGCGTCGAGGAGGGAGACTGCGACCCCTGGACGGCCGGCTCGACGATCGAGCGACGCTTCACCGCCAACCACGACTATCCGTTCGCCGGCCTGTACCCGGTCAAGGTGACGCTGCGCAAGTCGGGCAAGAGCATCGCCGCGCAGACCCTGAACATCACCGTCCGCGCGGGGCTGGGCGACGTCAGCCCGGAGCCGGGGGACTAGCACCCTCCTTCTGCCCCGTCTTCGGCGCCGATGTCGCCTCGTCTATCCCCCGGCCGACATGCTGTCCAGGAACTCCTTGTTGCTCTTCGTCTTCGAGAGCCGCTCGATCAGCAGCTCCATCGCCTCGACCGGCGACAGCGCCGAGAGGACCTTGCGCAGGATCCAGGCGCGGTTGAGCTCGGCCGCCGGCACCAGCAGCTCCTCCTTGCGGGTGCCGGAGCGGTTGATGTCGAGCGAGGGGAAGATGCGCTTGTCGGTGAGCTTGCGGTCGAGCACGATCTCGGCATTGCCGGTGCCCTTGAACTCCTCGAAGATCACCTCGTCCATGCGCGAGCCGGTCTCCACCAGCGCCGTGGCGATGATGGTCAGCGAGCCGCCCTCCTCGACGTTGCGGGCGGCGCCGAAGAAGCGCTTGGGCCGCTGCAGGGCGTTCGAGTCGACGCCGCCCGAGAGCACCTTGCCCGAGGGCGGCACGATCGTGTTGTAGGCCCGCGCCAGGCGGGTGATCGAGTCGAGCAGGATCACCACGTCCTTCTTGTGCTCGACCAGGCGCTTCGCCTTCTCCAGCACCATCTCGGCGACCTGAACGTGGCGGTCGGCGGGCTCGTCGAACGTCGAGGAGATCACCTCGCCGTGCACCGAGCGCTGCATGTCGGTGACTTCCTCGGGCCGTTCGTCGATCAGCAGCACGATCAGCACGATCTCCGGGTGGTTGGTGGTGACCGCGTTGGCGATCGCCTGCAGGATCATCGTCTTGCCGGTGCGCGGCGCGGCCACGATCAGGGCCCGCTGCCCCTTGCCCAGCGGGTTCAGGAGGTCCATCACCCGGGTGGTGATCTGGTCGGGCGTCGTCTCCAGCCGGATGCGGTCCTGCGGGTAGAGCGGCGTCAGGTTGTCGAAGAAGATCTTCTCCTTCGCGCGGTCGGGCGGCTCGAAGTTGACCGCGTCCACCTTGATGAGGGCGAAGTAGCGCTCGTCCTCCTTGGGAGGACGGATCTGGCCGCTGATGGTGTCGCCGGTGCGCAGGTCGAACTTGCGGATCTGCGAGGGCGAGACGTAGATGTCGTCCGGACCGGGGAGGTAGCAGTACTCGGGCGCGCGCAGGAAGCCGAACCCGTCCGGCAGGATCTCCAGCACGCCCTCCGAGAAGATCAGGCCTTCCTTCTCCGCCTGGGCTCGCAGGATCTGGAACACCAGCTCCTGCTTCTTCATCGAGGAGGCGCCGGGGATCTCGAGCGTCTTGGCCACCTCGATGAGCTTCTGGATGCTCATCTCCTTGAGGACGGCGAGGTCGAGCCGGCTGCCGCTTTCGCCCTCGGCCGCCGGCGCCGACGGATCACCGTCGGCGGTCGCCACCGCCACCGCCGCTTCCTCCTCGGCGACGTCGCGCTGCGGCAGGCGCGGCTTTCGGCCCCCCTGCTCGCCCCTCGGGCCGCGGCCGCGGCGGCCGGTGTGACCGCCGTTCGCGGCGCCGTTGGCGGAGCCGCTGGCTCGGTCGGCAGGGGCGGGGGCGCCGTTGGTGCCGTTCGTGCCGTCGGCCGCCGGCGGGATGGTGCGATCGTCGTTCGCCATAGGAGTCTACCTGCCAGGATGAGACCGGAAGGACAGGCGGGGCGCCTGCAGAGTGGACCGGATGAGCAACGATAGTGGACTCGGTTCGCGTCTGTCAACCGCCGTGCGATCCGGTCCAGGGGATCCGGAGCCGGACTGACGCTGCGCAGCCGGCGTGGCGACGGTCAGAAGGCCATCGACCTCAGCTCGGGGGCCACCAGCAGCGGTGCGCCGGTCGCCTGCTTCACGGTGTCGAGGGTGACGTCAGGGGCGATCTCCCGCAGCAGCAGCCCCTCTCGGACGACCTCGATCACGCCCATCTCCGTCACGATCAGGCTCACGCAGCGGCGACCGGTAAGGGGCAGCGTGCACTGCGGCAGGATCTTGGGGCTGCCGTCCCTCGCGGTGTGCTCCATCGTCACCACCACCCGCCGTGCCCCTGCCACCAGGTCCATGGCGCCGCCCATGCCCTTCACCATCTTGCCGGGGATGGTCCAGTTGGCGAGGTTGCCCTCCACGTCGACCTGCAGCGCTCCGAGGATGGTGAGGTCGATGTGGCCGCCGCGCACCATGGCGAACGACTCGGCGCTCGAGAAGTAGGCGGTGCCCGGCAGCTCGGTGACTGTCTCCTTGCCCGCGTTGATGAGGTCGGGGTCCTCCTGCCCCGGCAGCGGGTAGGGCCCCACGCCCAGCATGCCGTTCTCCGAGTGGAGGACGATGGAGACGCCCGGCGGCACGTAGTTGGCCGCCAGCGTGGGCATCCCGATGCCGAGGTTCACGTAGAAGCCGTCCTTCATCTCCAGCGCGGCGCGCCGGACGATCCGCACCCGCTTGGGGTCGGTCTCCACGGCGCCCTCGCCTCGCAGCGTGCGCCGCTCGATGCGCTTCTCGTAGCCGCGGCCCGGCAGCACCCGGTGCACGAAGATCCCCGGCGTGTGCACCTGGTCGGGGTCGATGCCACCCGCCGGCACCAGCTCCTCCACCTCGGCGATCGCGGTGCGGGCGGCCGCGCACATCATCGGCGCGAAGTTGCGGGTGGTCTTGCGGAAGACGAGGTTGCCGGCGGCGTCGCCGCGGCGTGCCTTCACCAGGGCGAAGTCCGCCGTGAGGCCCGTCTCCATCAGGTACGGCTTGCCCGAGAACCAGCGCACCTCCTTGCCCTCGGCCACCACGGTGCCGTAGCCGGCCGGAGTGAAGAAGGCGGGGATGCCGGCGCCGCCCGCCCGGATGCGCTCGGCGAAGGTGCCCTGCGGGTTGAGCTCCACCTCGAGCGACCCGTCCAGGAACATGGACTCGAAGACCCTGTTCTCCCCGACGTAGGTGGAGATCATCTTGCGCACCTGCCGGCTCTTCAGCAGGAAGCTGATCCCGAAGTCGGTCACCCCGGCGTTGTTGGACACGACGGTGAGGTCCTTCGCCCCGTGGTCCCGGAGGGCGAGGATGAGGTTCTCCGGGATGCCGCACAGGCCGAACCCGGAGATCATGACCGTGGAGCCGTCGCGGATGTCGCGCACCGCCTCGGCCGCGCTGGCCACGACCTTCTGCATGGCTGCTCCTCGGGCGCGAGGCCCGTCTTCGTCGCCTGGTGGATGGGGGTGGCTGACCTGCCTCGATGATAGCGCGCGCGGTCAGCGCGGCGAGGCCCTCGGGGAGGGCGCGGGCGAGGGCGCCGCCGCGACCGCCATCGCCGCCGCCGGAGAGAGCCCCAGCCGCGCCGCGGCCGCCTCCACGCGCGCCTGGACCTCGCGCCCGCCAGCGACGGCCGTCGGCGCCTGCCCCGACTCGAACTGCGCCGTCGCCTGCGCCCAGGCGGCGCGCGCCGCCCGCAGCTCGGCCTGCACCTCTTCCAGCCCCGCGGGATCGAGGCCGCGGGGCAGCCTGGCTGCGGCGGCCAGCTCGCCCACGCGGCGCTCGGCTCCCTCCAGGACCAGCGGCACCCGGCTCGCGAGCGGCGTCCACTCGCCGTCGAGGGCGTCGCGCCGCGCCCTCGCCACGGCCGAGGCGCCCGCGATCTGCTGGGGCAGGCGCTGCGCCAGCCTGAGGGCCTGGGTGTACTCGCCGGCGGCGAGGCAGGTGGCCGCGTCGTTGCGCAGCCCACGCAGCGGCGGCAGCCGCTCGGGCGCGTAGGTCTCCAGCAGCGGCCGCGCGGCGGCGAGCTGACGGTCGACGTCGGCCAGCGCCTCCCGCGCGGGCCCCTGGTTGCAGGCGCCGAGCCCCAGCACCAGGCCCAGGGCGGCGGCCGCCCTCGGAGGCCAGCCGAACGCCACCGCCCGGGCGGGTGTCACCTCCGCCTCCCCCGTGACTCGAGCTGCCTCACGATCGCGCGCAGCGCGCGCGCCAGCTCCGTCCGGTTGGCCTCGAGGATCTCCCGCCACAGCGGGCGCGGGCTGCGGGCCAGGCGCGTCATGTCGCGGAAGCCCGGACCTGCGCGCCGCAGGTGCCGGCGCGCCACCTCGTCCTGGCGGGCCGCGTCGCGGATCGCCCAGGACACCACCTGCGGGGCATGGCTCAGGAACGCCATGGCCCGGTCGTGCGTGGCCGGGTCGACGGTGACCGGCCGAGCGCCGGTCGCCCGCACCAGCGAGCGGACGACCCGGGTGGCCCGCCCGCCGCCGGGAACGACCCACCACGGCCGGCCGCGGAACAGCGTGGCCGAGGACGCCGCGAAGCCGCGCTTCTCGCTGCCCGCCATCGGGTGGCCGCCGACGAACCCCTGGAGGCCCAGCCGCGCCGCCTCCCGGCAGATCTCCCCCTTGACGCTCGACACGTCGGTGAGGACGAGGCCCGGCCGGGCCACCTTCGCCAGGCGCCGCAGCAGCCGCAGGTTGGTGGCCGGGGGCGCTGCCAGCACCACCACCTCGCAGGCGGCGGCCGCCTCCGCCCGCATCCGGCCGACCGCGATCGCGCGAGTGGCCAGCGCCCGCCGCACCACCAGCGGCCAGTCGATGCCGGTCACCCGGTAGCCGGCGGCGGTCAGCGCCCGCGCGACGGAGCCGCCGACCAGGCCGAGCCCGATCACCGCCACCTGCGGCCGCCTCGTCCTCACGCCAGCCCCTCCCCTCCCGCGAGGACGATCAGGTCGGGCTCGCGCCGCTCGACCAGCCGGGCCGCCCCCGCAGTCAGCATGAAGTACACGCCGGCCGCTCCGGCGAGGGTGAGCGGCAGAGTCGCTGCCCACAGCCAGGGCTCACCGAGCAGGTGCGGCAGCCAGGCGAGGAAGACGAACGGCGTGGAGACCAGGAGCGCGGCCAGCATGCCGGCGAACGCCGTCAGGGCCGCCCCCAGGCCGCGCACGCCCGACACGGGCCGGCTCGGGTCGCGGCCCGCCGCGGGCACCGGTATCGGCGCCAGCACCGAGACGTAGTTGTCGACGGCGGCGGCCACCAGCTCCGTCGACAGCGCGATCGTGAGCACGGGGAAGACCAGGGCGGGGCCGGCCACCAGCGCCGTGGCGACCCCGACCAGGGCCAGCGCGGGCAGACGCAGGACGATCGTGACCAGGTTCTTGGCCACCAGGATCGACAGACGTTCCACCGGGAACGAGAAGAGCAGCGGCAGCGCCCGGCGCTCGACGCCGAAGTGGTTCGCGCCGAGCACGCCCAGGCCCGCAACGGACCCCAGCGACAACAGCACCCCCGCGGGCACCTGCCCCGAGGTGCCGCGCCACACCGCCAACAGCACCAGCGCCGGCCCGATGAGGCCGGTGAAGACGAGGACCTTCAGGCGCGGGTCGCGCCAGGTGACGAGCAGGTCCTTCTCCAGCAGCGTCCCCACCCGGCCGGGAAGACGCATCCGCGCGGGGACGCCGGGGCCCGGGCCGACGTCTCCCAGCACCAGCTCCCCCCCGTAGATCTGCCGCGCGATGACGGTGGAGACCGCGACGGCCGCGGCGACGGCCAGCGCTGCGGCCGCCGACCAGGCGAGGAACCCGGCGATCTCGCCGCGCCCGGCGTAGACCGCCGCTCGCACGCCCCAGGCGAAGGGCACCGCTTCGAGCACGTCGGCCGCCAGCAGCCATCCGAGCAGCCGACGAAGGCCCGCCGAGTCTCCGGAGGTCAGCACCAGCAGCGGCAGCAGGCTGGCGACCAGCCCCAGCCCCACCCCGGCCAGCATGGCGCGGTCGTGCCAGCGGCGGTGGCGCGAGACCGCGTGCAGCAGCAGACCGACCGCCTGCCCGCAGGCCAGGGTGAGCGCCAGCGTCAGCAGGACCCCGGCGCAGCTCAGCGGCCAGCGCCACCCCGGCCCGCCGAGGGCCAGGGCCAGCGCCACGGCCGGCGGGAGCTGCGCCACCAGCATCGGCTGCAGCAGGTTGGCGAGAAGCGAGGAGACGACGAGGGCGGGCAGCGCCACCGGGTACTGCAGCAGTCGCGTGAGGTCGTGGGTCTCGGTGGCAGCGATGCCGGCGAGCAGCGGCGAGAGCGCCCAGGAGAACCCGAACACGGCGGCCGCAGCCGAGAGGACCGGCAGCAGCAGGTCCGGCCTCGTCTGCGCGAGCAGCCGCACCAGGAAGAACGAGAACAGCGAGGCCGTCGCGGAGAACAGCAGCAGCCCCGGGACCGCCAGCAGCAGCGCGACGAGGCCGGCGCCGCCGCCGAGGGTGGCGCGCCGGCCCATCCGCCAGCGCAGCCCGACCAGCGCGATCAGCCGATCCACGACAGGTCCTCGCGCCGCACGTCCGCCTGCACCAGCTTGAGGAACACGTCTTCCAGGCTGGCGTCGCGGCCGAGCGCCCGCTGGGCACGGATCTCGTCGAGCGTCCCTTGGGCGACGATGCGGCCGCGGTCGATCACCGCCACCTCGTCGCACAGCCTCTCCACCACGTCGAGCGCGTGGGAGGTGAAGAACAGGGTGACGCCTCGCAGCGTCAGCCGGCGTAGCAGGTCGCTCACCACGCGGCCGGAGACGGGGTCGATGCCGTTGAGCGGCTCGTCCAGGAACAGCACGGAGGGGCCGTGCACCAGGGCGCAGGCCAGGGCCAGCTTCTTGCGCATCCCCTGCGAGTAGTCGACCACCAGCTTCCCGCGCTCCTCGGCCAGGGAGAGGAAGGCGAGCAGGTCCTCGGTGCGGCGGCGGGCTTCCCTGCGTCCCAGCCCGAACATGCGCGCGGCGAACAGCAGGTGCTCCTCGCCGGTCAGCCTCTCGTAGAGCGGCAGCTCCTCGGTGACCACCCCGATGCGGCGCTTGACGCCGAGCAGGTCCTGGCTCAGGCGCACGCCTTCGATCACCGCGTCCCCGGCGGTCGGACGCAGCAGGCCGGTGAGCATGCGGATGGTCGTGCTCTTGCCCGCGCCGTTCGGACCCAGGAAGCCGAAGAAGCGGCCGCGCCGCACGCGGAACGACACCCTGTCCACCGCCGGCCGGCCGCGGAAGAGCCTGGTCAGCCCCTCCACCACGATCGCGTCGTTCACGGGGATGGCGTCGTCCACGGGCCAAGATTAGCCGACTCGCGCCGCGGGCGGCGCGCTATCAGAGCAGGCCCTTGATGCGGCCGTAACCGGAGCGGCTGAGGGGCAGGCGGGTGCCGTCGCTCAGCACCACCGCCCTGGGCTCGCCGCCTTCCGTCTCGATCCGCGCCAGGCGGTCGAGGTTGAGCAGGTAGGAGCGGTGCACGCGCACGAAGCGGGCGCGGTCGAGCGAGGCCTCCAGCTCCGAGAGGGTCTGCTGCTTCAGGTAGGACTTCCCCTCCGAGCGCAGGCTGATGTAGTCGTCCTGGGCTTCCGCGTAGTCCAGCTTGTCGACGGGGATGACGTGGACGCGCGGCCCCTGGCGCACGACGATGCGCGACAGGCTGGTGCCCGCCGGCCGGGCAGCGGCGGCGATCTCCGAGGCCGGCAGCGACGAGCGGGAGGCGAGACGGGCCCGCGCCCGCTCGAGGGCGGTCTTCACCCGCTCCGGGGAGACCGGCTTCAGGATGTAGTCGACCGCGTTGACCTCGAAGGCGCGGATGGCGTGCTCGTCGAAGGCGGTGGCGAACACCACCGCCACCTCCCGCCCCAGCAGCTCCAGCACCTCGAACCCGTTCAGCTTCGGCATCTGGATGTCCAGGAACACCAGCTCGGGCGAGAGGTCGTTGACCGCCTTCACCGCCTCGAAGCCGTTGCGGCACTCGCCCACGATCTCGACCCCCTCCAGGGCACCGAGGTACTCGCGCAGCAGCGCCCGCGCGGGCTCCTCGTCGTCGACGATCAGCACCCGCAGGCTGGCCGGAGCGGCGGCGACGGCGGCCGGTGGGGTGACCGGCCGCGGCGGGCGATCGCTCTCGCCCTCTCCCGCCCCCAGCCTCCGGCGCGCCTCGCGCAGGTCCGCCACCAGCTCGGCGGCGGCGGCGTAGCGGTCCTCGGGCGCCTTGGCCAGGCAGCGGTCGAGCACGTGCTGCAGCACCGGCGCCGCCGCGCCCAGGCGCGCCTCGGCCAGCCGGGGCGCCGGCTCCTTCAGGACCGCGTGCAGCGTCTCCACCCCACTCTCCCGCCGGAAGGCCGGCTCGCCAGAGAGCATCTCGTAGAGCACCGCGCCGAAGGAGAAGAGGTCGCTGCGCGCGTCCACCTCGCCGCCGCGGACCTGCTCCGGCGACATGTAGGCGGCGGTGCCCAGGATGCGGCCCGGGTCGGTGTCGCTCCAGGCCGGGGTGTCGCTGCCGCTCTCGAACGGCGGGCGCGGGCGCAGCAGCTTGGCCAGGCCGAAGTCGATGATCTTGACGTGGCCCGACTCGGTCAGCATCACGTTCTTGGGCTTGAGGTCGCGGTGCACCACCCCCTGACCGTGCGCCTCGGCCAGGCCCTCCGCCATCTCGACCGCCAGGTCGAGGGCGCGCGCCGGCTCCAGCGGCGTTTCGGCGATCAGCGTGGCGAGCGGCCTCCCCCGCACCAGCTCCATCGCGATGAAGGTCGCGCCCTCGGCCTCGTCGATCTCGTACACCACCGACACCGCCGGGTGCGCCAGCGCGGCCGCGGCCCGGGCCTCCTGCCGCAGCCGTCGCACCTGCTCGCGGTCGCGCTCGCTGGCCGACCCCAGGACCTTCAGCGCCACCTCCCGACCCAGGGTGGTGTCGAGCGCCCGGTAGACGACGCCGATGCCGCCGCGGCCCAGCTCGTCGAGGATCCGGTAGTGGGACAGGGTGCGACCGATCATCTGCTGATCCCGCGGCATTCTAGGCCGGAATCGCCCCCCGTCCGCCGGCCAAACCCGGCGGTTCGCCGATTGCCGACTTCCGGAAAAACCTCGGCCGCCGTACTTTATGGCAGAGGCAGGAGATGAGCCCCGAGCCCACACCCGAAAAACCGGGCGACGCCTTCGCAGCCAACCTTCGCGAGCGGATCGTCAGGGACGCGCAGGCCGCGGCCTCCGGCTGGGAGAGGGCCAGGTGGCGAGGCAACCGCATCACCCCGCGGCTGGTCGTCGGCCTCTCCATCATGACCGCCGGCCTCATCCTCGCCCTCGACAGCCTGGGGCTGGTCGACGGAGCGGTGGTGCTCCGCTGGTGGCCGCTGGTGCTGATCACCGTGGGCGTCGTCAAGTGGACCTCGACGCCGCACCAGGCCTCCTCGGGTTTCGTCTGGATCGCGGCCGGGATCGGCTTCCTGCTGGTGTCGCTGGGGCGGATGTCGTTCGGCGGCGTCTGGGCGATGGTGCTGTTCTTCGTGGGCGCGAACATCGCCTGGCGGGCGCTGTGGCCGCCGCTGCCGCGGCTGGCCGGGGACGACGCGTTCGACATGGTGGCGGTGCTGGGCGGCGCCAAGACCGGGATCACCTCCACCGAGGCCGAGGGCGTGGCCCCCCGACGGTTCAGGGGCGGCCGGGCGATGGCGGTGATGGGCGGCTGCGAGATCGACCTGCGACGCGCCTCGATCCCCGAGGGCCAGGAGGCCCAGCTCGACGTGTTCGTGATGTGGGGCGGCATCGAGATCAAGGTCCCCGAGGAGTGGGAGGTGGTGAACCGCGGCAGCGCCTTCCTCGGCGGCTTCGAGAACAAGACGCGGTCGCTGCCCAGCGCCGACCGTCGGCTGGTGGTGACCGGGACGGCGATCATGGGAGGCGTCGAGGTCAAGAACTAGTGCACCCCCTGCTGCTCGAGTGGCGGCGGCTGCTGGTCTACCTGGCCGGCTGGGCGCTGCTGGGCGGGCTGCTGGTGCCGCTGCTGCTGCTGGCCGCGCCGTTCGGCTGGCTGGAGGCGGCGCTCTTCGCGGTGCCGATGGCGATCCTGCTCGGGCTGATGGGCCTGGGCTCGTTCTGGGTCTGCCAGGCCGCCCCGCTGGCGCGCGGCCTGGACCGGGCGATCGGCACGCAGTTCCTGACCGGCCTCGTCTCCGCCTGGCTGTGGCTCGGCGCCGGGCGCGCCTGGGCCTACGCGCTGCAGCGGGCGCTCGGCTTCGGCGACACGGTCGGCAACCAGGGGCGGGCGGCGCCGGTGCTGCTGGCTCTGGGGCTGACGCTGTACCTGCTCACGGCGGCCACGCACTACGCGGTCGCGGCCTCCGAGTCCTCGCGCGACGCCGAGCGCCGCGCGCTGCAGCTCGAGGTCTCCTCGCGGGAGGCGGAGCTGCGGGCCCTGCGCGCGCAGATCCACCCCCACTTCCTGTTCAACAGCCTCAACTCCATCAACGCCCTGATCGCCTCGCGGCCGGAGGAGGCCCGCCGGCTGTGCGTGACCCTCGCCGACTTCCTGCGCCGCAGCCTCACCCTGGGCGCGCGGGAGGCGATCCCGCTGGCGGAGGAGCTGGAGCTGGTGGAGCAGCTGATGGCGATCGAGAAGGTGCGCTTCGGTGACCGGCTGGGCCACGAGGTCCGGGCCGACGAGGCGGCCCGCGCCTGCCTGGTGCCGCCGCTGCTGCTGCAGCCCCTCATCGAGAACGCCGTCACCCACGGCATCGCCCAGAGGCTCGAGGGTGGCACCATCACGGTCATCGCCGAGCGCCGGGGGGACGAGCTGCAGGTCGCCATCGAGAACCCCCGCGACCCCGACGCCCCGGCCCGCAAGGGCGCCGGCATCGGCCTGCAGAACGTTCGCCGCCGCCTCTCCGCGCTCCACCCGGAGCGCTCCAGCCTGCGCCTGCTGCCGCAGGCGGACCGCTTCCGGGTGGAGCTGCGGCTGCCGGCCCTCGCCTAGAGACTGCCCCCCTCAGGCGCCCGCTCTGGCCAGCGGCAGCGTGCGCCCGAGCACCGGGGCGATGATCCGCAGCTCGCCCATCAGCCGGTCGAACTGCTCGGGGTACAGGCTCTGCGGGCCGTCGGACAGCGCCTTCTCCGGGTTGTTGTGCACCTCGATGATGACGCCGTCGGCACCCGCGGCCACGGCGGCCCGGGCCATGGGGATCACCTTCTCCCGGCGGCCGGTGCCGTGGCTGGGGTCGACCATGATCGGCAGGTGCGAGCGCTTCTTCACCACCGGGATGGCGGAGATGTCGAGGGTGTTGCGGGTATAGGTCTCGAAGGTGCGGATGCCCCGCTCGCACAGGATCACCTGGCCGTTGCCGCCGCAGAGCACGTACTCGGCCGAGAGCAGCCACTCCTCGATGGTGGAGGACAGCCCGCGCTTGAGCAGCACCGGCTTGCGCACCCGCCCCAGCTCCTTCAGCAGGTCGAAGTTCTGCACGTTGCGGGCGCCCACCTGCAGGCAGTCGACGTAGCGCATCATCATCTCGATCTGCCGCGGGTCCATCACCTCGCTGATCACCGCCATCCCGTTCTCGTCGGCGGCGGCGCGCATCCACCTGAGCGCCTCCTCGCCGTGTCCCTGGAAGGAGTAGGGCGAGGTGCGCGGCTTGAAGGCCCCTCCCCGCAGCACCCGCGCTCCGGAGGCGGCGACCGAGCGGGCGACCGCGCTCACCTGCTCGGGGCTCTCCACCGAGCAGGGCCCGGCCATGGCGATCACCTCGGGGCCGCCCACCGGCACGCCCGCGACGTCCACCACCGTGTCCTCCGGCCGGAAGGTGCGGCTGGCCAGCTTGTAGGGCTCGGAGATGGGGATCACCTCGCGCACGCCGGGCAGCACCTCGATCAGGCGCGGGTCGATGGGACGGTGAGGCACGCCGACGGCACCCAGGACCGTGTAGTCGACGCCACTCGAGCGGTGCACGTCGTAGCCCACCTCGACCAGCGACTCGATGACCTTCTGGACGTGCTCCTCGCTGGCCGTGTGCTCCATCACGATGACCATGGACACCTAGTCTCCTTCCTGGCTCTTCGCGCCCTCGGCGCTCTCCTCGGCCTCGCCGGCCAGCCGCTCCAGCCGACGGCTCTCGTCGATGACGCGCTCGAACACCCGGCGCACCGCGCCGGGGTCGAGCGGACCGGGGTTGTTGCGGGCCACCCGGTCGAGGATCCACTTCTCGCGATCGGGCTGGTACACGGGCAGTCCCAGCCGCCGCTTGATGCGGCCGATCTCCACCGCGCAGGCCGAGCGCGCGTTCAGCAGCTTCATCAGCTGCTCGTCGATCTGGTCGATCCGCCGGCGGTACTCGTCGACGTGCCGCTGGGCGTAGACCGCCGCGTCGGGCTGCTGTTCAAGAGCGCCGGTGGCGCCTCGCGGAGACACCTGTTTCGGTGCCGGCGCCGCGGCCGCCCCCCCGCCGGAGCTCCCGCCTAGGTCGTGCTCGTCAGCCATCTCACCTGAGCCCCGAGGTCGCCCTCCGGGTGCTCCTCCAGGAAGCGCACCAGCGCGCTCCCCACCACCACGGCGTCGGCCACCGCCGCGGCCTGTCTCACCTGCTCCGGAGCGGAGATCCCGAACCCCAGGGCCACGGGCACCGGCGTGAGCGCCCGCAGCCGCTCGACCAGCGGCCGCGCCTCCTCCGACAGCGACTGCCGCTCTCCGGTCACGCCGGTACGGCTGACGGCGTAGACGAACCCGCGGCTGGCGGCGGCGACGGCCCGCAGCCGCGGCTGGGGGCTGGTGGGCGAGGCCAGGAACACGGTGTCGAGGTCGGTCGTCCGGGCCGCCGTCAGCCACTCGCCGGCCTCCTCGGGCGGCAGGTCGGTCACCAGCACGCCGTCGACGCCAGCCTCCTTCGCCTCGCCGGCGAGCCGCTCGAGCCCGTGCTGCAACAGCGGGTTGAAGTAGCTGAAGAGCAGCAGCGGCAGCTGGCAGCGGCGGCGGATGGCGCGGACCGTGTCCAGCACGCGCGCCAGGGTGACGCCGCGGCGGAGCGCGCGCTCGCTCGAGCGCTGGATCACCGGCCCGTCCGCCAGCGGATCGGAGAAGGGCACGCCCAGCTCCAGCACGGCCGCCCCGGCCGACTCCAGCTCCTCCGCCGCGCTCGCCGTGCGCTCGAGGGAAGGATCGCCGGCCGTCAGGAAGGCGACGAAGGCCGTCCGGCCCTCGGCGCGGCAGCGGGCGAGCTCTTCGCCGATGCGGCTCACCGGCGCACCTCCTGCCCGCGGTCGTCGTCGATCACCGCCTCCACCTCGATCTCGACCAGCATCTCCGGGTCGACCAGCCGGCTCACCTCGACCATGGTGGCGGCCGGGCGGACGTCGCGGAAGACCTCGCCGTGGGCGCGCCCGACCTCCTGCCAGCGCGCGATGTCGGTGACGTACATGCGGGTGCGGACCACGTCGCCGAACCCGGCGCCGGCCTGGCGGAGCGCGCGCTCGATGTTGCGGAAGCACTGGACGGCCTGGGCGTAGGCGTCGCCCCGGCCCACCAGCCGTCCGTCGTCGCCGGTGGCGGTGGTGCCGGCGACGAAGACCTGCGTCCCCACCCGCACGGCCCGCGAGTAGCCGACCACGGGCTCGTAGGGGCTGTTGCCGGCGATCCTCTCGCGCCTCATCGGTCGAGCCCCTCAGACAACGGGCTGCGGGGCGATCGGGGTTCACTCCCGCGAGCGGAGCGGGGGGTCGCAGGGGGGTGCGACGCAGCACTCTCCTGCTCCTGGACGATCCCCAGGTCCTTGTCGCCCCGTCCGCTCAGGTTGAGGACGACGGCCTCCCCCCGCAGCGAGGCCGCCTCGCGCACCACCCAGGCCAACGCGTGCGCCGACTCGAGCGCGGGCAGGATCCCCTCCGTCCGCGCCAGGCGGTGGAAGGCGGCGAGCGCCTCGTCGTCGGCGACGCAGGCGTACTCCACCCGCCCCTGGTCGTGCAGCAGCGCGTGCTCGGGGCCGACCGCGGGATAGTCGAGCCCGGCCGACACCGAGTGCGTCGGCAGCACGTTGCCGGCCTCGTCCTGCAGCAGGTAGGTGCGCGTGCCCTGCAGCACGCCCACGCCGGCCCCGGTGCGGTCGCTCCCCCCGGCGCTGCGCAGGAAGCGCGCCGCGTGGTCGCCGGGGCGCGGCGAGCGGCCGCCCGCCTCCACGCCGACCATGCGCACCTCGCGGTCTCCCAGGAAGGCGTGGAACAGGCCGATGGCGTTCGAGCCCCCGCCCACGCAGGCGACCAGCCGGTCGGGCAGCCGGCCGATCGCCTCCAGCAGCTGCGCCCGAGCCTCGCGCCCGATCACCGCCTGGAAGTCGCGGACCATCGCCGGGTAGGGGTGGGCGCCCAGCACCGAGCCCAGGAGGTAGTGGGTGCTGTGTACGTTCGTCACCCAGTCGCGCATGGCCTCGTTGATCGCGTCCTTGAGCGTCCGCGTCCCCGTGGCGACCCCGCGCACCTCGGCCCCCAGCAGCCGCATGCGGGCGACGTTCGGCGCCTGGCGGGCCATGTCGTCGGTCCCCATGTAGACGACGCACTCGAGGCCGAGCAGCGCGCACACCGTCGCGCTGGCGACGCCGTGCTGGCCGGCCCCCGTCTCGGCGACCACCCGGCGCTTGCCCATGCGGCGGACCAGCAGGCCCTGGCCGAGCGCGTTGTTGATCTTGTGTGCCCCGGTGTGGCACAGGTCCTCGCGCTTGAGGTAGACGCGGCAGCCGAGCTCATCCGAGAGCCGCGCCGCCAGGCCCAGCGGCGTCGGGCGCCCGACGTAGTCGTGCAGCAGCTGCTGCAGCTCGGCCTCGAAGCCCGGATCGCGGCGGGCCTGCGCCCAGGCCGCTTCCAGCTCGCGCAGCGGCTCCATCAGCGTCTCGGGCACGTAACGGCCGCCGTAGGGGCCGAAATGACCGCCCGCGTCCGGCCAGGTCCGCGCGACAGCCACGGTCGTCACGAGGCGACCTCCTGGCTCTCGGCCGCCCGCGCGGCGGCCACGAAGGCCCGCACCCGGCCCGGGTCCTTCTTCCCCGGCATCGTCTCCACGCCGCTGGCGACGTCCACCGCCTGCGGCCGCACCACCTTCACCGCCTCGGCCACGTTGTGCGGCGTGAGCCCCCCGGCCAGCACCAGGAAGGGCACCTGCGCCGCCAGCCCCGTCACCAAGGACCAGTCGAACGGTACCCCCGTGCCGCCCGGCGGCTGGCTGCTGTCGCCGGTGAGGCGGGTGTCGACCAGCAGGCCGGCCGTGCACCCCAGGTACCGCTTCGCCTCGTCCGAGGCGAAGCGCCGTCCCACGCGGACGGCCTTGATCGCCCGACGCGGCAGCGCGACCAGCGCCTCGGGCGGCTCGTCACCGTGCAGCTGGAGGACGTCGAGCCCGACGGCGTCGGCCACTCGCGCCATCTCGTCGCGCGGGGCGTTGACGAAGACGCCCACCCGCAGCACGAACGGGGGCAGCTGCCGGGCGATGGCCGCCGCCCGCGCCAGCTCCACCCGGCGCGGGCTCATCGGCCAGAACACGAACCCGAGCGCGTCGGCGCCGGCGTCCACCGCCAGCGCGGCGTCCTCCGGGCTGGTGATGCCGCAGATCTTGACGAAGAGCCGGCTCACGCCGCCACCTCCGCTTCCCTCATCAGCTCCCGCAGCGCCTCCCCCGGACAGGGCGCGCTCATCAGCGACTCGCCCACCAGGAAGGCGTCGGCCCCCGCGTCGCGCAGCCGCCGCAGGTCGCGGCCGCTGCGGATGCCGCTCTCGGCGACGGCCACCACCTCGTCCGGGACCAGGGGCAGAAGCTCCAGCGAGGTCGAGAGCGACACCGCCAGCGTGCGCAGGTCGCGGTTGTTGACGCCGACCAGCCGCGCCCCGGCTCGCAGCGCGCGCTCGAGCTCGCCCCGCTCGTGCACCTCGACCAGGGCCGACATGCCGGTCTCGGCGACCACCGCCAGCAGCTCGCCGAGCGCCGCGTCCTCGAGCGCGGCCACGATCAGCAGCACCGCGTCGGCGCCCGCCGCCCGCGCTTCCCACACCTGCCACGGCTCGAGCAGGAAATCCTTGCGCAGCACCGGCAGGCTGACGCTCGCCCGGGCCTCGGCCAGGTGCGCCAAGCTGCCGCCGAAGAAGTCGCTCTCGGTGAGCACCGACAGCGCGGCCGCGCCGGCGTTCTCGTAACGCCGGGCCACCTCCCCCGCCGCCAGATCCTCGCGGATCGCCCCCCGGGACGGCGAGCGGCGCTTGTGCTCCGCGATGACGTTGACCCGACCGGGGCGGGAGAGCGCCGCGACGAGCGGCCGCACCGCCGGGGCCTCCCGGGCCGTCGACACCAGCTGGGCCAGTGGCCGCCGCTGCTGCTCGAGCGCCAGGTGCTCGCGGGTGCGCGCGAGGATCGCCTGCAGGGCGGTGCCGGAACCGGCGCTCACGCCAGCGCCTCCCGCGCCCGCTCCAGGAGCGCCCGGGCGCGCCCGTCGTCGATGGCCGCCGCCGCCTGGCAGGCGCCCTCCCGCAGCGTCGCCGCGCGGCCGGCCACCACCAGGGCGGCGGCGGCGTTGAGGAGCACCACGTCCCGCCTGGGCCCGGCCACGCCGGACAGCACCTCGCGGGCGATCACGGCGTTCGCCTGCGGGTCGCCGCCCCGCAGGGTCTCGAGCGAAGCGGGCGGCAGCCCGGCATCTGCGGGGGAGATGGTGAAGGTGCGCACCTGGCCACCGTCCAGCTCCGCCACCGTGGTCGATCCCGCCAGCGTCAGCTCGTCGAGCCCGCTGCCGTGGACCACCCACGCCCGCTGCGTGCCCAGCCGCTGCAGGCACCGGGCGACGAACGGGGCCAGCTCCGCCCGCGGCACGCCGACCACCTGCGCCTGGGGCCGGGCCGGGTTGGTGAGCGGCCCCAGCAGGTTGAAGGCCGTGCGCACGCCCAGCTCGCGCCGGGGGGCGACCGCGTGGCGGGTGGAGGCGTGGAAGCGGGGGGCGAAGAGGAAGGTCCAGCCGGCGGAGTCGAGCGCGGACTGCACGGTCGCCACCGGGGCGTCGATGCGGATGCCGAGCGCCTCCAGCACGTCTGCGCTGCCGCAGGTGCCGCTGGCGGAACGGTTGCCGTGCTTGACCACCGGCACGCCGCAGGCAGCGACCACGAAGGAGGCCACGGTCGAGATGTTGAAGGTGCCTGCCCCGTCGCCGCCGGTGCCGCAGGTGTCGACCGCCCCCTGCGAGACGAGCGGCACCGCCCGCGCCCGCATCGCCCGGGCGAAGCCGACCACCTCGTCCTCGCTCTCGCCGCGCGCCGCCATCCCGGCGAGCAGCGCCCCGATCTGGGCCGGCGTCGCCTCGCCGTCCATGATCGTCCCCATCGCCTGGGCCGCTTCCTCCTCGCTGAGGCGCTCGCCGCGCGCCAGCTTCGCCAGGTGGCGTTTGATCGAGACCTTGGCGCCCAGGCCCAGGAAGTTGCGCAGCAGGTCCTTGCCGGCGGTGGTGAGGATGCTCTCGGGGTGGAACTGCACGCCCTCCAGCGGCCGCTCGCGGTGGCGCAGCCCCATCACCACGCCGCCGTCCGTCCAGGCGGAGACCTCCAGGCAGGCCGGCACCGTCTCCGGGGCGACCACCAGCGAGTGGTAGCGGGTGGCGGTGAACACGTCGGGCAGGCCGGCGAAGACGGTCCGGCCGTCGTGGCGGATCTCACTGGTCTTGCCGTGCATCAGCTTCGGCGCCCGCACCACCGTGCCGCCGAAAGCCTGGCCGAGCGCCTGGTGGCCGAGGCACACGCCCAGCAGCGGCACCGGCGAGCGACGGACGAGCTCCAGGCTGATGCCGGCCTCGTCGGGCGTGCCCGGGCCCGGCGAGATCACGATGCGGTCGGGCTCGAGCGCCAGCGCGTCCTCGACGCTGAGCGCGTCGTTGCGCACCACCCTCACCTCCGCCCCCAGCTCGCCCAGGTACTGATAGAGGTTGAAGGTGAACGAGTCGTAGTTGTCGACCAGCAGGATCACGCGAGGCCTCCCGCCACCGAGAGCGCCTCGAACAGTGCCTGCGCCTTGGCCTCTGTCTCCCGCTCCTCCGCGGCCGGGTCGGAGTCGGCGACGATGCCGGCCCCGGCCTGCAGGGTGGCCCGCCCCGCCTTCAGCTGCAGGGTGCGGATGGCGATGCAGAAGTCGAGGTTGCCGCGCAGGTCGATGTAGCCGAGCGCGCCGCCGTAGAGCCCGCGCGCGACGGGCTCCAGCTCCTCGATGATCTGCATGGCCCGGATCTTCGGCGCCCCCGACAGGGTGCCGGCCGGGAAGGTGGCCGCCAGGGCGTCGAGGGCGTCGCGCCCTTCGGCCAGCTCACCGGTGACCGAGCTGACGATGTGGGCCACGTGGCTGTAGTGCTCCACCTTCATCAGCTCCGGCACCTGCACGCTGCCGAAGCGGCAGACGCGGCCGAGGTCGTTGCGGCCGAGGTCGACCAGCATCAGGTGCTCGGCCCTTTCCTTCTCGTCGGCCAGCAGCTCGCGGGAGATCGTCTCGTCGCTGCGCCCATGGAGCCGCGCCCGGGTGCCGGCGATCGGCCGCGTCTCCACCCGCCGGCCCTCGACCCGCACCAGCATCTCGGGCGAGGCGCCGGCGATCGCCGAGTCGCCGTCCTTCAGGAAGTACATGTAGGGCGACGGGTTCACCATGCGCAGCGCGCGGTAGACGGTGAAGGGGTCGATCGTGCAGTCGACCGAGTGCTGCCGCGACAGCACCACCTGGAAGATGTCGCCGGCCGCGATGTGCTCCTTGGCCGCCCGCACCGCCTGGCGGAACGCCTCGCCGTCGCGGAAAGGCAGCGCGGGCGGCGGCTCGGCTCGGCGGGTGGCGGCGGGCCGGCGCTCCCAGCCGAGGTCCTCCTCGAAGCCGTCGAGCACCTGCTGCGCGCGCTCGAAGGCCTGCCGCCGGCCGGGCTCGGCCAGCGCGATCAGGACCAGGCGCTGGCGGACGTGGTCGAAGGCCACCAGCGAGTCGTAGAAGGAGAACGAGGCGAGCGTCCCCTGGGCGGCGCCGTGGCGGTCGGGCAGCCGCTCGAACAGCCGCGCCGCGTCCCAGGTGAGGTAGCCGACCGCGCCGCCGGTGAAGCGCGGCAGGCCGGGGACCTCGGCCGGCTGCGATCCCAGCCGCGCGCGCAGCGCCTCCAACAGGCCGGTCCGCTGCTCGTGCTCGCCGGCGGCGTCGTGCACGCGCACGGCCCCGCCCTGCACGGTGAGCCGCGCCCGCGGCTCGCGGCCCAGGAACGAGTAGCGGGCCAGCCGCTCGCCGCCCAGCACGCTCTCCAGCAGGAACGCGCGCTCGGCGCGGGCGGCCAGCGACAGGAAGGCGGAGACCGGCGTGCGCAGGTCGCCGGGCAGCTCGCGGAACACCGGCACCGGCCGCCCGCCCTCGGACAGCCGCTCGTATTCCTCGTAGCCCAGGGCGTTCATGCGATCCTCACTTGCGCCGCCTCACTTGCGCCGTTTCCGCAGCTCGTCCATCACCCGGCTGAGCGGCAGCGAGCGCTGGTGGAGCGCGACCAGCAGGTGGTAGAGAAGATCCGCCGACTCCTCGGCCAGGCGCTCGTCCGACTGCACGCGCGCAGCCAGCACCACCTCGGTCGCCTCCTCGCCGATCTTCTTCAGCACCTGGTCCGGGCCCTTGGCCAGCAGGCGGGCGGTGTAGGAGGACTCCGGCGAGGCCTGCGCCCTCGCCGCGATCACCCGCGCCAGCTCCTCGAGCATCCCGGCGGCCGTCGGCGACTCCTCGCCAAAACAGCTGCGCGTCCCCGCGTGGCACGCCGGCCCCTCCGGCTCGACCACCAGCAGCAGCGTGTCGCGGTCGCAGTCGGCGCGCGCTTCGATCACCCGCAGCCCGTTGCCGGAGGTCTCACCCTTCCGCCACAGCGCCTGCCGGCTGCGGCTCCAGAAGTGGGCGAGGCCGGTCTCGGCGGTCCTGAGGAGCGCCTCCGCGTTGGCCCAGGCGACCATCAGCACGTCGCCGCTCCTGCGGTCCTGGACGACCACCGGCAGCAGCCCGGCGGCGTCCGTCTTCAGGTCGGCGGGAAGGGCGACGCTCACGCCGTCACCCCCGCGACAGGCCGCACCGGAACGCCGGCGGCGAGCAGCTCGGCCCGCGCCTGCGGGATCCGGATCTCGCCGAAGTGGAACACCGAGGCGGCGAGCGCGGCGCTGGCGCCTCCCTGCAGGAAGGCCTCTTTCATGTGGCCGACGCTGCCGCAGCCGCCCGAGGCGATGACCGGGACGCGCACGGCCTCCGCCACCGCCCGCGTCAGCACCAGATCGAAGCCGTCCTTGGTCCCGTCCCGGTCCATGCTGGTGAGCAGGATCTCGCCGGCGCCGCGCTCCGTCCCCTCGCGCGCCCAGGCGACCGCGTCCTTGCCGGTCGGGGTGCGGCCGCCGTGCACGTACACCTCGAAGCCGCCGCGGCCGGTCGCGCGCGCGTCGATCGCCAGCACCGTCGCCTGCGAGCCGAAGCGCCGCGACAGCTGCTCGAGGACACCGGGGTCCTGTACGGCGGCGGTGTTGACAGCGACCTTGTCCGCGCCCGCCCGCAGCAACGCCTCGGCGTCGTCGACCGAGCGCACGCCGCCGCCCACCGTGAAGGGCAGGTAGACGGCGTCCGCCACCCGCCGCACCATGTCGATGACGATGGGCCGGGCGTCCGAGGAGGCGGTGATGTCGAGGAAGACGAGCTCGTCCGCACCCTCGGCGTCGTAGCGCGCCGCCGCCTCCACCGGGTCGCCGGCGTCGCGCAGCGAGACGAAGCGCACGCCCTTCACCACGCGGCCGCGGTCGACGTCGAGGCAGGGCACCAGGCGCCTCGCCAGCATCAGGCGCTCTCCACCGCGGCCAGGGCCTCGCGCGCCCCGGCCAGCGTCACCCGGCCCTCGTAGAGGGCCTTGCCCACGATCACCTCGTCGACGCCGAAGGCCCCCAGCGCGCGCAGCCGGACGAGATCCGCGGTGTCGGAGACGCCGCCGGCCGCGGTGATGCGCAGTCCGGTGCGGCGGCCCAGCTCGCGGATGGCCTCCAGGTTGGGGCCGACCAGGGTGCCGTCGCGGCGCACGTCGGTGAACTGCACCCGCACCACGCCCCAGCCCTCCACCGTCCCGGCGAGCTCCAGCGCGTCGACCGCGGTCACCTCGTTCCAGCCCTCGACGGCGACCCGGCCATTCTTGGCGTCGATCGCCACCGCGACCGCCTTCGGCCAGCGGGAGACGGCGGCCTGCACCACGTCCGGCCGCGAGATGGCCGCGGTGCCGAAGATCACCCGGTCGGCGCCCAGGTCCCGGTAGCGCGCGGCGTCCTCCAGCGTGCGGATGCCGCCGCCCACCTCGACCGGGACCCGCACCGCGGCGATCACCGCCGCCACCACCTCCGGCTGCGCCATGGAATCGAGGGCGGCGTCGAGGTCGACCAGGTGCAGCCGCTCCGCTCCCTCGGACTCCCAGCGGCGGGCGACCTCGGCGGGGTCGGTGCCGTACCGCGTCTCCTCGGTGGCGCGCCCCTGGGTGAGGCGCACCACCCGACCGCGCCGGACGTCGATCGCCGGGACCACGATCATGCCGCCCTCCGCGCCGCGCCGGCCATGGCCACGAAGTTCGCCACCATGCGCAGGCCGACCTGCTGGCTCTTCTCCGGGTGGAACTGCACGCCGAGCACGCTGCCGCGGCCGACCACCGCGGCGAAGTCGCGGCCGTAGTCGGAGCTGGCGATCACCACCTCGTCGGGGGCATCGCAGTAGTAGCTGTGGACGAAGTAGACGTAGGCGGGCTCGGGCAGGCCCTCGAGCAGCGGGTGCCTCCGGCAGGGGCGCAGCACGTTCCAGCCCATGTGCGGCACCGGCAGCGCGCCGTCGAAGCGGCGCACCCGCCCGGGCAGGAGCCCCAGGCCGCGGTGCACGCCGTGCTCCTCGCTCTCCTCGAACAGCAGCTGCATGCCGATGCAGATCCCGAGCAGCGGCCGGCGCTCGGCGACCGCCTGTCGCAGCACCGGCACCAGCCCGCGCCGCTCCACCTCCTCCATGGTGGCGGCGAAGGCGCCGTCCCCCGGCAGGATGAGGGCGTCCGCCCGCCGCAGCTCCTCCGCCTCGCCGGTCAGCAGCACCTCGGCGCCGGCCCCGCGGAAGGCCTTGGTCACGCTGCCCAGGTTGCCGATGCCGTAGTCGGCTATGGCGATGCGCGGGCTCACAGGGTCCCCTTGGTGGACGGCACGGAGCGGACACGCGGGTCGCGGGCGACCGCCATGGCCAGCGCCCGGGCGGTCGCCTTGAAGAGCGTCTCGGCGATGTGGTGGGCGTTGCGGCCGCGGATGAGGTCGAGGTGCAGGTTGAAGCGGCCGTGGTCGACGAGAGCCCAGAAGAAGTCCTCGAAGAGCTCCGTCGGCAGGTCGCCCACCTTGTGCGCCCGGAAGGCGACGCCGTAGTGCAGCCAGGGCCGGCCGGAGAGGTCCACCACCGCCCGGGTCATCGCCTCGTCGAGAGGGCAGTAGGCGTGGCCGAAGCGGGCGATGCCGGCCTTGTCCCCCAGCGCCTGCTTGAGGGCCTGGCCGAGCACGATGCCCACGTCCTCCACCGAGTGGTGGGCGTCGACGTGCAGGTCGCCCTGGCAACGGACCTCGAGGTCGAAGCGCGCGTGGGTCGCCAGCGCGCTCAGCATGTGGTCGAGGAAGCCGATGCCGGTTGCGACCTGCACGCGGCCCCCGCCGTCGAGGTCCAGGCCCAGCACGATGTCCGTCTCCCGGGTGCGCCGCTCGACCCGCGCACGCCGCTCGCCCGGTGCGACCGCCGCCTCGGCCATCGCGTTAGGCCCTCCCTGCCGCGAGATCCATCCCCGTCTCCCCAAGCGCCGCCCCCAGCGCGCGCAGGAACGTGTCGTTCTCCTCCTCGCTGCCCACGCTGATGCGCAGGCAGCGCCCGAGCAGCGGGTAGCCGGTCACGTCGCGGACCAGCACGCCGCGCCGGAGGAGCGCGGCGAAGACGGCCTTCGCATCGGCCGCCAGCAGCTCGAGCAGGAAGAAGTTCGCCTGCGAGGGCCAGGCCCGCACGCCGGGCACGTCGGCCAGCATCGCGGCCACCCGCTCCCGCTCGCGGACGAGACGCTCGACCGTCCGTGCCAGGGCTGGTTGCTCCTCGAGCGCGGCGATCGCCGCCGCCTGCGAGAAGAAGTTGATGTTGTAGGGCAGGCGCGCCTTGTTGACCTCGCGCACCAGCTCCGGCGAGGCCAGCAGGTAGCCCACGCGCAGGCCCGCCAGGGCCAGGGCCTTGGAGAACGTGCGCAGCACCACCAGGTTCGGGTGCCGCTCCAGCAGCGGCACCATCGTCTCGCCCGAGAACTCGTGGTAGGCCTCGTCGATCACCACCAGCGAGTCGGCCTCGTCGCACAGCCGCTCGACCTCATCCCGCTTCAGGGTGTTGCCGGTCGGGTTGTTCGGCGAGCAGACGATGGTGACGGAGGCGTCCGACCGGCGCCGCGCCTGCGCGATCGCCTCCGCGTCGTAGACCAGGCCCGGCCCCGCTGCCGGCACCAGGCGCACGCGCACCGGCTCGCCGCCCAGGATGGTGGTCATGAGCGCGTAGAGGGTGAAGGTCGGCTCCGGGATCACCACCCGGGTGCCCGCGCCCACGGTCACCAGCAGCAGCGCCTCGATCAGCTCGTTGGAGCCGTTGCCGGCCAGGATGCCGTCGGCGCGCCAGCCGGAGGCGCACGCCAGGGCCTCCAGCAGCTCCCTGGGGTCGAACGCCGGGTAGCGGGACCAGGGCCGCGCGAGCGCCCGCTCCAGGACCCGCCGCTTGACCGCCTGCGGCAGGTCCCAGGGGTTCTCGTTCTGGTTGAGCTTGACCTGCGCCTCGCGCAGCGCGAGGGTGTAGGCGGCGAGGCTGCGCACCGCCGGCTTCACGTGCCGCAGCGGCCCCTTCGTCTCCATCACTCCGCCTCCAGCCGGGTGAGGACGCTCTGCGCGTGGCCGGAGAAGCCCTCGGCCCGCGCCACCCGGACCACGTCGTCGGCCACCCGCGCGAGCCCGGCGCGGGTCAGCGTCACCACGCTCTGACGGCGCTGGAAATCGCGCACCGACAGCGGTGAGGCGAAGCGCGCCGCGCCCCCGGTCGGCAGGACGTGGTTGGGCCCGATCCCGTAGTCGCCGACCGCCACCGGCGTCCAGGCGCCCACGAAAACGGCTCCGGCCACGATCTGCGCCGCCACCCGCGCGGCGGCGCGCGTCATCACCTCGACGTGCTCGGGGGCGAGCGCGTTCACCGCCTGGATGCCCTCGTCGAGGTCCGCGACGCGCACCACCGCCCCGTTGCGGGCGATCGCCCGCCGGGCCCGCGCGCTGTTGGCGACCGAGGGCAGCCCCTCGTGGAGGAGGCGCACTGCCTCCTCGGCCAGGGCGGCGGAGGTCGTCACCAGCACCACCGTCTCCTCGCCGCTGCCGTGCTCGGCCTGCGCCAGCAGGTCGGCGGCGACGTGGCCGGCGTCGGCCGAGTCGTCCGCCAGGATCGCCACCTCGCTGGGGCCGGCCTCGCTGTCGATCTCGACCCGGCCGCGCACCAGCCTCTTGGCCGCCGCCACGTACGCGTTGCCCGGGCCGACGATCTTGTCGACGGGACGGATGGAGCGGGTGCCGAAGGCGAGCGCCGCGATCGCCTGGGCGCCGCCCACGCGGTAGACCTCCTCCTCCAGCCCCGCCACCACGATGGCCGCCGCCACCGCCGGGTTCTTCTCCAGCGTGCGGGGCGGCGTCACCAGCGCCAGCCGGCGCACCCCCGCGACCTGCGCGGGGATGGCGTTCATCAGCACGGAGGAGGGATAGGCACCGGCACCGCCGGGGACGTACAGGCCGGCCGAGGCCAGCGGGCGCGCCACCTCCTCGAGGACCGAGCCGTCGGCGAGCTCGCGGCGGAAGCCCGGCGCGAGCTGGCAGCGGTGGAAGGCCTCGATCTGCCGGGCCATCCGCCGCAGGGAGCCCACCAGCGCCGGGTCGGCCTGCCGCGCGCGGGCCCGGATCTCCTGCGGCCGCACCCGCAGCCGCGCCGGGGTGAGGCGCACGCCGTCGAGCCGGGCGACCAGGCGCACCAGCGCGGCGTCGCCATCCCGCTGCACCGAGCGCACGATCGCGAGGGCCGAGCGCATCACCTGGGGCCGCGGGGCGGAGGAGCGCGGCAGCGCGGCCAGCCAGCGCGCGTGGGCGCGGCTGCCGAAGGCGATCGTCCTCACCGGTCCAGCCTCAAGACGGTCCTCCCTGCAGGGTGCGCAGCAGCTCCTGCACCTCCTCCCGCCGCGCGTGGAAGCTCGCGCGGTTGACGATGAAGCGGGCGGAGGACTCGGCTACGGTGTCGATCAACTCCAGGCCGTTCTCCAGCAGGGTGCGGCCGGTCTCGACCACGTCCACGATGCAGTCGGCCAGGCCCAGCCCGGGCGCGATCTCGACCGAGCCGGCGAGCTTCACCACCTCCACCGCCAGCCCGCGGCCGAGGAAGTAGGCCGTCGCCACCCGAGGGTACTTGGTGGCCACCCGTGCGATCGGGAGCTTGTCGGGGGTGAAGCCCGAGCCCGCGGGGGCAGCGACCACCAGCCGGCAGCGGCCGAAGCCGAGGTCCACCGGCTCCAGCACGTCGCTGCCGGTCTCCAGCAGCACGTCGCGCCCGGCGATGCCGCAGTCGGCGACGCCGTGCTCCACGTAGGTCGGCACGTCGGCGTCCTTGACGAACAGGAAGCGGAAGTTGCGGGCCGGCACCACCAGGCGCCGGCTGTCGCCGAGGGGGAAGGGCAGGCTGCAGCGGCGGAAGAGGGCCTCCGTGCCCGGCAGCAGCTTGCCCTTCGACAAGGCGATGGTGATGGTGGTCACCTCGCCTCCCCGTCGCCGAAGCGGACGCGGGCGCCGGTCTTGCGCCGCTCGCGCGCCAGGCGCAGCGCGCGCCCCAGGTCGCGGCCGCTGACCGTCTCCGCCCTGGCGGGAGGCGTCTCCGGCTCCCCGCCCTGCCGCTCCAGCAGCACCGCCAGGCGGTCCAGCCCCAGCATGAAGCCGACCGCCGGCAGCGGCCGGCCGAAGCGGGCCAGCAGGCCGTCGTAGCGGCCGCCGCCGCCCACCTCGAAGCCCAGGTCCGGCGCGTACACACGGAAGACGAGACCGGTGTAGTAGTCGAGCCCGCGCACCTCGCCCAGGTCCACGGCCAGCCGGTCTCCCAGCCCGGACTCATCGAGGGCGTCGATGACGGCCCGCAGCTCCACGATGGCGGCGCTGGCGGTGGGCGAGAAGCCGAAGATGCGCTCCGCCTCCAGCACCGTCTCCGGGCCGCCGGCCAGGCTGGTCAGGCGCTCGATGGCCTCCGCCGCCGCCACCCGCAGGTCGGAGCCGGAGAGCACCTCGCGCACGCCCGCCGCGTCCTTGGCCTCGACCCGGTCGCGCAGCGCCTCCACCCGCGCGGGGTTGAAGCCGGCGCCCTCCACCAGCCCGTTGAAGACGCCCACGTGGCCGAGGGCCAGCACCCAGTCCCTGGCCCCGGTGCGCTCCAGGCACTCGGCCGCGATCGCCAGCACCTCGGCGTCCGCCGCCCGCGAGTCGCCCCCCAGGTGCTCGAGGCCCATCTGGTGCAGCTCGCTCTGCGCGCCCGCCCGCGGCGGCTCGTAGCGCACCACCTCGCCCGAGTAGAACAGCCGCAGCGGCGCCGGCCGCTCGCGCAGCCGTCCGGCCGCGATCTTGGCCAGCAGGCTGGTGAAGTCCGGCCGCAGCGCCAGGATGCTGCCGTCGCGGCCGATGAACGAGTAGGTCTTCGAGGCCAGCGTCTCCCCGCTGAAGACGTCGGCGTAGTCGAAGATGGGCGGGATGATCTCCTCGTAGTCCCACCCCTCGAAGGCGGAGACCACCGCCTCCTCGATGCGGCGCCGCCGCCGCGCCTCCTCGCCCACGAAGCACTGCACCCCCGGCGGGACCTGGGTCTGCCTGAACGCCCCGTTCATCGCCACCACCTCACCTGGCTCTCGCTCTCGCCCCACGACCGCTCACCGCCGCATCTCCGTGATGGCGTCGGTGGCCGCGCGTGTCAGCAGGTCCGTCCCCGGAGCGCGCCCGGTCCAGGCCCGCAGCTGGCCGACCGCCTGCGCCACCAGCATCTCCACCCCGTCGATGGCCGTGCAGCCGCGGGACCGGGCCGCGACCAGCAGCGGCGTCTCGACCGGGTCGTACACCATGTCGAAGACGACGGCGCCCGGCCGCAGCGACTGCTCGGGCAGCGGGGCTCGACCCGGGCACGCGGCCGAGCCGACCGGGGTCGCGTTCAGCAGAACGTCCCACTCGAGCCGCGTCGCCTCCGTCGGGCTGGCCGCCGCGGCCCCCGCCCCGCAGGCCGCGGCCAGCGCGGCCGCGGCCTCCGGCCGGCGGGCGGCGATCGTCAGCCGCGCCCCGGCGTCGACCAGCGCGAAGGCGGCCGCGCGGGCGGCGCCGCCCGCGCCCAGCAGCAGCACGCAGCGGTCCGCCACCTGCGTCCGCCGGCGCAGCGGGACGAGGACGCCCTCGCCGTCCGTGCTGCTGCCGACCAGCCGGCCTTCCTCCACCACCACCGTGTTCACCGAGCCCGCGCGCGCGGCCGGCGGCGCGATCCGCGCCAGGTGCGGGAGGATGGCCTGCTTGTAGGGACGCGTGACGCTGAAGCCGGCGAGCCCGAGGTCGGGCAGCGCGGCCAGGAAGCCCTCCAGCGACTCCGCCTGCAGCGGCACGTAGACCGCATCCTCGCCCAGCGCCGCGAAGCCTCGGTTGTGGATGGCCGGCGAGAGGCTGCGCAGCACGTCCGTGCCCAGGACGCCGTAGACGCGGGTGGCGGCGCCCAGCGAGCGGACGCGGTACACGCGGTCGAGCACCGCCGCCGGCAGCTGGCCGGGGCCGGCCTCGCAGCCATCGGCGGGGGCGGCGAAGGTGAACGGCGCCCCGTGGCGCGCGCCCAGGACGCGCGAGGCCGTGCCCTCCGCGCCCATGGCGACGACGACCAGGGCGGGACCGTCCGCTCCCGCCCTGCCGCCGCGTCGGCGCGCGAAGTCGAGCAGGCGGCCGAGGTCGCGGATCCCCCGCGCCCGCACCGCGATCTTGACCACCTCCGGCCGGCAGGCCGCCATGCGCTCGTAGACGGCGTCGAGGTCGCCGGGCGTGCCCTCGAAGTCGTGCCAGGAGAGCACCAGCCCGCGGCCCCCCCGGGCCGCGTGCAGGTCGGAAAATCCCGAGCGGGACTCCACGTCCACCAGGTCGAACCCGAGCTCGAGCGCCTCGGCCAGCAGCCGATGGAGCCGCGCGCGCTCGCCGTCCGGCCAGCGCCCGCCCTCGCCTTGCGTGCGGCAGGTGAAGAGCAGCGGCCGGCGTCTTGCGCGCAGCAGCGCGGCGAGGTCCAGGTCGCGCAGGAAGTCGGCGCGTACCTCGAACAGGTCGGCGTGCGGCAGCAGCTCCGCCATGCGCGCGAGCGCCGCCGCCGTCGTCTCCTCGGTGATGCTGACGCAGAGCTTCACCGGGTCCGCCCGATCGTCCCCAAGAACACGAAAAGCCTCTCCAGGGTTTCCTGAAGAGGCATTCTCGAGGGCGTCCGCATCCCCAGGTAACCCGTTCCGTCGCGACGGGCCCCGCGGGGACCGCCGCTACGGGTGCCAGTAATGGAACACGGGACGCCAGCGACACACGGCACCGCCGCGATCGACTCGTAGCGCCGTTCTCGCACGCGGTGTCATGGCTTCGCTTCCCGGAA